>Ga0181539_1000153_pt1 | contig 78759 bp, 74 predicted proteins | sample PEATcosm2014_Bin_46_FD_119767 | JGI IMG/M metagenome (GOLD analysis project Ga0181539, IMG submission 119767) | Peatland microbial communities from MTU Mesocosm Facility, Houghton, MI, USA - PEATcosm2014_Bin23_60_metaG | ecosystem: Environmental > Terrestrial > Soil > Wetlands > Peat | place...
ACCCCGATGCCTTGAAAATCCAAAGCCTCCCCACCGAAAATGCTTGACTTGCAACAGAGAATCTACGGGACTCCGTAATGAATCTGTGGAATTCGCTTTCCCCACGCTAAAGCGCGGGGCTAACAAACACTGCGCCTCCGGCGCGGGGCGAATAGCGGCTGTCAAAAGTGAGTACTCCGGCACAGGCCCCTTTAAAGACAACCAACCATAAAGATGCCTTGTTTGTATACTCTTCATAAGAGCCCATGGAGTTTTTTGATTGCATGAATTGTTCACATATGCGCTTTGATATTTTTTTGCGGACCGGGGTTATTGCGCGCGTTGCATTTCTATTTTTATTCACCGTCTTCGGATTGTCAGCGCAGACGCGGTGGAGCGCGATAGGCCCGATGGGCGGCGACGCGCGCTCCTTTGCGGCGGTTCCGGGCGAGCCCCATCACCTATACCTGGGCACGACCAACAGCTGGATTTACGAGTCCATGGATGGAGGCGCAAGCTGGCTCCGGCTCTCCAAGCTGGACCCGGCAGACGATCTTGTCGTGGACCACATTCTTGTGGATCCGGCAAATACGGCGAGGGTTTTTGCGGCGGCATGGAAGCTGGATCAGCCGGGCGGCGGGCTTTGGGCGAGCCACGACGGGGGGCGGAGCTGGAGCGCGGCTGAAGGGCTGCGCGGCCAGTCGATTCGCGCCCTGGCGCAGGCGCCCTCGGAGCCACAAATCATGATTGCGGGAACACTGGAAGGCGTATTCCGCAGCCGGGACGGAGGCGCGACGTGGGAGCAGATCAGCCCGCCGGGGAGCCATGAGATTCACGAGGTGGAGTCGCTGGCCATTGATCCGGCGGACCCGGATGTGGTGTACGCGGGGACGTGGCACCTGCCGTGGAAGACTACCGACGGAGGCAAGAACTGGCACAACATCAAGCGGGGCGTGATCGACGACTCCGACGTGTTCTCCATCATCATCGATCCGGCGCAGCCGAAGATTGTGTTTGCCAGCGCGTGCAGCGGCATCTACAAGAGCGAGAATGCAGCCGAGCTATTCAAGAAGATTGAGGGCATTCCATCGACGGCGCGCAGAACGCGGGTGCTGAAGCAGGATCCGGACAACCGGGAGGTGTTGTATGCGGGAACCACCGAGGGACTGTATAAGACGGTGGACGGCGGAAAGCACTTCCAGCGCATGACCGGGCCGGAAGTGATTGTGAACGATGTTTTTGTGGATCCGGGGGATTCGAATCACGTGCTGATGGCCACCGACCGCGGCGGCGTACTGCTGAGCCGGGACGCGGGGACGAGCTTTGCGGCGGCAAATGAGGGCTTCAGCGGGCGCAAGGTGGAGGCGCTGCTGGTGGAGCCGCCTGCGCTGTCACCCCCGCGACAAGTACTGTCGCCGGGGACCCCGACGGCGGGGCCAACTGCGCCCGAGGCGCAAACACTTGCAATAAGTCCATCAGTGCCTATGGCACAACCATCTGCTATGGGGCCGACTGCGCCCGAGGCGCGGATTTTTGCCGGGGTGGTGAACGACAAGAGTTATGGCGGAGTATTTGTTTCCAGCGATGGCGGGGCGCACTGGGAGCAGATGGCCGAGGGGCTGGAGGGGCGCGATGTTTTTGCGCTGGCCGAGTCGCCGGAGGGAACGATCCTGGCGGGCACCAATCGCGGGATTTTTGCGCTGGAGGCGAACAAGAACACGGATGATGCGCCGGGCTTTCATTGGAGCCCGCGCAGCACGATCGAGAACACGCTGGTGAAGACGGCCACGGAGACGCACTATGGCAAGCGCGTCAACATAGAGAAGCAGGTGAAGGATACTCGGCGGGAGATGGATGGGCGGGTGCGGGCGCTGGATCTGAGCGGCGAGGCGTGGCTGGCGGCGACCCCGGGAGGCGTGTATACCAGCAAGGATAAGGGCGAGAGCTGGCAGGGCGGACCGGTGATGGGCGCGGGGGATTACCTGGCGGTGGCCGCGCACGGAGCGGAGCTAACCGCTGCGCGGAAAGATGGAGTGGTGCTGTCCACCGACAGCGGACAGACGTGGTGGCCGATGGGGATTCCGGCGATGCTGACGCGGATTCACTCGATTGTTTTTTCGCAGGATGGGACGCTTTGGCTGGGGGCGCGCGAGGGCGTGTACTTTACGCACAACCTGGGCAAGACGTGGATGTGGGTGCATCGTTTTCCTCTGAGCGACGTGGACGCGCTTTTTTATGACGCCCACCTGAACAGGATTCTGGTCAGCTCGCGGGCGAGCGACCAGGTTTACTCGATCGATCCGAAGACGCTGGAGTGGAAGTGGGCGCAGACGGGGTACAAGATTGCGCTGGTGAGGGCGGCGGGAGAGCGGCTGCTGGCGGCGTCGCTGTATGACGGGGTGGTGGAAGAGCAGGGAGTAGGGAGTAGGGAGTAGGGAATAGGGACTAGGGACTAGGGAATAGGGAATAGGGAATAGGGAATAGTTCTGTATCATTAACCTATGCAGACGGAGAAGGCGGAGAGCCGCCAGAGAGCTGAATTTCGCACCCACGACCCGCGGCTTGAGCCGATAGCCGCGAAAGTACTGGCCGGGGAGCGGCTTGGATTCAACGACGGGATTGCGCTTTACGGGTCGCGGGATGTTCTGGCGGTGGGCTGGCTGGCCAACCATGTGCGCGAGCGGCTGCATGGAGATGTGACCTACTTCAATGTCAACCGGCACATCAACCCGACGAATGTGTGCGTGGCGAATTGCCGGCTGTGCGCCTTCGGGCGCAAGAAGAATGACGCGGCGGGCTACACGATGGCGCTGGAGGAGGCGTGGGAGAAGGCGGCCACGGGCTACTCGGAGGCGGTGACGGAGTTTCACATTGTCGGCGGGCTGCACCCGGATTTGCCGCTGGAATATTTTCTGGACCTGGTGCGCGGGCTGAAGGCGCGATTTCCCAAGGTGCATGTGAAGGCCTTCACCATGGTGGAGGTGGCGTACCTGGCGCGGCGGGCGAAGCTGGGCATTGAAGAGACGCTGATTAAGATGCGCGAGGCGGGAGTGGATTCGATGCCGGGCGGCGGGGCGGAGATCTTTGCGGCGCGGGTGCGGTCGATCATCTGCGACCACAAGATCGACGGCGAGGAGTGGCTGGAGACGGCGCGGCTGGCCCACAAGCTGGGCTTCAGGTCCAATGCGACGATGCTGTATGGGCACATTGAGAACGATGAGGACCGCGTGGATCACCTGCTGAAGCTGCGCGCGTTGCAGGATGAAACGGGCGGATTTCAGACGTTTATTCCGCTGGCCTTCCATCCGGAGAACACGGCGCTGGACCACCTGCCGGTGACCACGGGGCTGACGGATATTCGCCAGGTGGCGGTGAGCCGGCTGCTGCTGGACAACTTTGCCCATATCAAGGCATACTGGCAGATGCTGACGGCGAAGATTGCGCAGATTGCGCTGCGCTTTGGAGCCGACGACCTGGACGGCACGGTGGTGGAGGAGAAGATCTACCACGACGCGGGAGCGACCACGCCGCAGGGAATGACGCGCAAGGAGCTTTGCCGGCTGATTACCGAGGCCGGGCGGATTCCGGTGGAGCGCGACACCCTTTACCATCCAGTGACGCGCACGGAAGACAGCTTTATTGTGGCGGTTTAAGCGGTTTAAGATGAATCTGGAAGGGGATGAGATCGATGAATGAATTTACCCGAGCCGCTATTACGGGATTTTGCTGGGGATTCGCATGGGGAATTTTAGGCTCAATCGCGATCCTGTATTCCATTTACCTGGCTGCCTATCGCAAAGCGATCAAGGATTCGCTCAAGCAGGTGAAGCCGCGGCGCTATACGCGCGTGCTGGATATGGTTATGGCACAGAAGGCGGGAAAGAAAGAGGCCAAGAAGGCAAAGGCGGCGGGGCTCCATCCGCAGTGAGAGGGGTTCGACAGCCAGATTTAGATAATCTATTTTCAAAAGGGTGAACCCCCGGCTTTGCCAGGATGGCAATAGAAATTTGATATCTACGAGAGTCGCTCTCGATTGGTGTTTTTCGATGTTTCTCACAAAAATGTTGGAAGGGCGTGGAGCATGAGCGCCGTCCCTATGGGACTCCGGATGAATTGTTAGTCTAGCCAACCCCACGCTGAAGCGCGGGGCTAACAACCATTGCGCCTACGGCGCGGGCGATGGGTTGCTGCCCCGGCTCACTGAAATTTACGCGAACCGCGCAGAGCGGGTCCTCTTTATTAAGGGGGATGACGATATCAACTTTGCCAATTTTGCCGAGGTCGTCGATATCGCACGCTCTGCGGTCGTGGATCACATCGGGCTGTTGACGCCGCGCATTCTCGCGGGTCAGTAATTCAACTCCCCTGGCTACGGCCTAACGACTTCGCCGTTTTTCATTACGAAGCTGACGCGCTCGACGGCGGTGATGTCGTCGAGGGGGTTACCGGGAACGGCGACGATGTCGGCGAAGTAGCCGGGCTTGAGCAGGCCGATCTGTCCCTCCCAGCCGAGAAGCCTGGCTCCGTTGATCATATCGGCTTGCAAGACGGCCAAGGGCTTCATGCCGTAGCGGACCATCAGCTCCATTTCGACGGCCTGCGTGCCGTGGGGGAAGGGACCGACGTCGGAACCAACGGCGAAGGGGATGCCGGCGGCGATTTGCCGCTTGAATTCGCTGATCTTGTAATCGAGCAGGATTTTTTCGCGAGCGGCGGCGGCGGGCGATTCCGCGTGGCGGGCGAAGTAGTCGAAGATGGCGAAGGTGGGGACGGCGGGGATTTTTTTCTCGCGCATGAGGCGCATGGTTTCGTCGCTGAGCTGGGTGGCGTGATCGATGGAGGCGACGCCGGCCTGAACGGCGTAGAGGGTGCCCGGCTCGCCCTGAGCGTGTACGCCGATGGTGGTTCCCAGACGGCGCGCTTCTTCAACGGCGGCGGCGAGTTGCGCTTCTGTGTACTGGTAAGGCGTGCGCAGAATGCCTTCGATCATCTGGTCATGGCCGGTTTCATAAATCTTGACGAAGTCGGAACCCTCTTTGTGCTGGGCGCGGATGACCTCGATGAGCTGGCCGGTGGAGTTGGCGTAATCGGCGTTGGAGAGCACGTGCTGGGCGGGGTTGTAGTGGATGGCGTCCTCATGGCCGCCGAGGATGCTGATGGCGTTGCCGCTGATGTGCAGGCGGGGGCCGGGAATGAGGCCGGAGTTGATGGCGTCGCGGAGGGCGGTGTCGGCCGAGCCGGCGCCCTCGGTGCCCATGTCGCGCTCGGCGGTGAAGCCGGCCATGAGGTCGGCCCTGGCGGCCTGTGCGGCAAGCAGGGTTCGCCAGGGAACCGACTCCTCGACGGTTTGCAGGTCCTCAGCGCCGGGATGCAGGAAGAGATGGACGTGGGCGTCGATGAGGCCGGGAAGGAGCGTGGCGTCGCCGAGGTCAATGACGCGAGCGCCTTGCGGATGCTCGACGGATGCGCCGACGGCAAGGATGCGCTCGCCCTGGACGAGAATCTCGCCGGGCTTAAGCAGGGTTCCGGTGTCGATTTGCAAAAGGCGGGCGGCGTGGAGCACGATGGGCGCGGCGGCTGGCGGCTGGGCGACGGCAAAGGCAAGAGAGAGGGCCGCAGCGCAGGCGGGGAGAGCGAAATGACGCAATCGAAAATGTGGCATGGATATGAATATGCCGGATTTGGGCGGGGTTGTCCATGGGGAGGGGTGTGGACAACAAAAACGCAGAGCAAAACCTGGGAATCGCTTTAAAATTCAATCCTACTATTTCTTATCGCTTTCATCCTTCTTCTGAACATGCTCATTGAGAAAAGTATATAGACGAGCAGCTGCATCAACGAAATTGAATACATGAACTTCCAGATTCTCATCCGTAATACCCCCGTCAAGAGGTATCGTTTCATCAAGCAAAATGCTACCATCATTCGTGATATAGGCGGCACCAACCCGGTTATCGTTATTAAAGCGGTTTAGATCTTTGAGATCAACCTGACCTGTGAATATCACACCTAATTCGATAGACGTCTCTGACGTGACATATACAAGAATGCGATGCCCTTCACCGGTAAAATAGAAGAAGTTGTCTTTCGTATCTCGTGTTATCCGGTATCCACGCGCTTTAATGAATTCCTCCATTGCATCAAGTGATGTTTTGGTGATTAAATGTTGAACTGCCGGACTCGAGGGAGACTGTGCTGGTACCGCAGTTTGCCCATATGCAATTGCACTAACCGACAAGATGCAGATTAGACAAAAGCGATGAATGTAAAGAACTGTGATATCGAACACTAACACACCTCCATTTCAAGATGAGTTCGATATTCTCATGTATATTAATTTTTGTCAATATAGCTAATTATTATTGAAAAGTAGGCCGGTAGGTGGTGAAGCCATGCGCACAGTCAAATACACGGGCGGAGTCATTGTCGGGCTGATTCTTCTGGGCAGCATTGGATTTGCCAGAGAACAGACGACGGCGGTGAATGAACCGACGGTGCTGACGGTGGTGGACGAAGTTGGCGCGGCGGTACCGGAGGCCCATGTCGTTCTTCAGGAGCCGGGGGAGAGCGAGGTTCGTTTCTCGACCGACTACGCCGGGCACGGGACGTATCTGCTGAAGGGAAGCCAGCCCTACCTGCTGCGCATTGCCAAGCCCGGATATTATGAGACGGTTGCGCCGCAGGCCCACACGCAGGTTCGCGAGCTCCGGGTGGTGCTGAACCACGAACAGATGGTGAAGGAGCAGGTAAGCGTTACGGCCTCGGCTCCGGGCATCGATATAGAACAGATTCCCGACAAGCTCACCATGGAGCTGCCGGAGATCATCAATGTGCCGTATCCGACCTCGCGCGACATCCGCAACCTGCTGCCGTTTTATCCTGGGGTGGTTCAGGACGCGACCGGGCAGGTGCATGTGTTCGGGTCAGAGACCTGGGCGACGCTGGATCTGCTGGATGGATTCGACATCCGCTCGCCGATGAGCGGGATTCTGGCGCTGCGGGTGAGCGCGGACGCGGTGCGCTCGATTGAAAAAGAGGCGACCCGCTACCCGGTGGAGTATGGCAGAAGCACGGGCGGCGTGCTGGCGTTCTACTCCGGGATGGGCGACAACAAATTCCGCTTCAATACGACAAACTTCATTCCCTCGTACCGGGACACCAATGGAATTCGCTTTGACAAATTTGTACCGCGGGTTACGTTTTCCGGACCGCTCAAGCGCAACCGGGCGTGGTTTTTCGACGCGGTGGAGGCGGAATACGACAACATCTACATTAAGGAACTGCGTCCAGGGGCGGACACCAACCACCTGATCCGGGGAGGCAACCTGATCCGTTTGCAGACGAATCTGAGGCCGGCCAACATCCTGACGGGCGGGTTGCTGTTCAACGTGTCCCACTCGCCCAACGACGGTATCTCGACGCTGGTTCCGCAGGCGAGCACGACGGACAGAAATACGATTGCCTGGCTGCCTTATCTTCGCGATCAGCAGAGTTTTCGCAAGGGCGCGTTGCTGGATATGGGGCTGGGCGTGGTGCGCATCGGCGACGGCTACGAGCCGCATGTCACGAGCCCTCCGAGTCCTTTCCAGATCACTCCGGAGCTTACTGAGGGGAGCTACTTTGAGAACGAGACCGGCCACTCGCAGCGCGTGGAGGGGAACGCGGCGCTCTATCTGCCGCCACGACACTGGATTGGGGAGCACGCTCTGAAGGTGGGCATCGATGTCGACCACATCGGTTATGGGGAGAACGTAACGCGCGCAGCGGTGGAGTATCTGCGCGAGGATAGATCGCTGCTGAGGAGAAGCACTTTTCCCGCGACCGCGCCGTTTACGCGCCATAACCTGGAGGCCGGGGCGTACGCGCAGGACCGATGGAAGCCGCGCGCGGGCCTGCTGGTGGAACCGGGATTGCGCCTCGACTGGGACGAGATCATCCGCAGCCCGCTATTTTCTCCGCGACTGGCGGCGAACTACTCGCCTGCCGCGGCCCATGGCAGAACAAAACTCTCCGCGGGCATCGGGCTCTACTACGAGCACACGCAACTGGAGTACCTGGCGCGAGCGCTCGCCGGGATTCGCGACGACACCTACTACGACACCAATGGCGTGCCGACGGGGCCGGCGGTGGTGACGACCTTCTGTTTCGTCGCTGGCTCGCCAATATGTACAGCCAGCTACGGATCGCTGCACGAGGCGCGGGCAGTGAACTGGAGCGCGGGAATTGAAGAAAAGCTGCCGGGTTCCGTATATGTCAATGTGAATTATCTGCACAAGCGCGTGACCGATGAGTTCACCTATGTGAATCAAAATACTTCGAATTCGCTTTACGGAAACTATGCACTGACCAATGGCAGGCGGGACAGCGACCGCGCAACCGAGATCGATGCGCGGCGCAGCTTTGCCGGCGGGCACACGATCTTTGCCGCTTACACGCGTTCCTGCGCCCACACGAATGCGGCCATCGATTATGTGCCTACACTGTCGATGCTGGGCGCGCAGCAAAAGGGGCCGTTGGGATGGGACACGCCGAACCGCGTGCTCAGCTGGGGATGGCTGCCTTTTCCAGTGCAGCGCATGAGGAAGAAATGGGACGTTGTTTACACCGTGGATTGGCGGACGGGCTTTCCCTACACGCCGGTTGACGACAATGCGCAGGTGGCAGGCGCGGCAGGCTCGCAACGCTTTCCGGATTACCTGTCCGTCAGCCCGGGTCTGGAATGGCGCTTTCACTTTCGCCGTTATTACTTCGGGCTGCGCGGGGTGATGGAAAACATGACCGGCAGCAGGGATCCGCTGGTGGTGAACAACGTGGTGGATTCTCCGCAGTATGGAAGTTTCAGCGAGTACATGGGAAGAGCTTTCACGGCGCGGATAAGGCTGATCAGCCAGAAGAAATAGAGCGGTTTCCTACCCTAGAGCAGAACCAGAGTCACTGTGTCCTGTTGGGCTTCGTGCCGAGTCGCCGCTCCCTGGTGGTCTACTTTTACTCCGCCCTTGACACGTAGCACCTACTTTTTGTAATTTCGTAGCACAGCGGAGTTATCTGCTTTTCTTCCCCCGCACACACACCCCCAAGGAGACCTTCATGGCACGAGTCACCGGAATCGGCGGCGTCTTCCTCAAAGCCCGCGACCCCAAAGCCCTCTCCGGCTGGTACGCCAAGCACCTCGGCATCCAGCTCGCCGACTACGGCGGCGCCAACTTCCTCTGGTCCGACGAAGTCCCCGCCGGTACCGGCCAAACCGCGTGGATGCTCTTCCCCGACACCACCAACCACTTCGGCGCCCCCACCCAGCGCGCCATGATCAACTACCGCGTCGACGACCTCGAAGCCCTACTCACCCAGCTCCGCGCCGCCAATGTCCCCATCGACCCCCACCAGGAATCCGCCCCCTACGGCCACTTCGCCTGGATCACCGACCCCGAGGGCAACCGCGTCGAACTCTGGCAACCACTCATCGACGAGACACCGTAGAATTCACCCAGCGAAAGTCATCGCTAACGCGGCGAGGGTGGAGCACCTGAGACTGTGGCGGAAATCCCAGGTCCCCAAATGCGAGGGACCTGGGGCACCCAATACATCTGATTGCATTGTTTCCCAGGTCCCCAAATGCAAGGTACCTCCACCCCAACGGACAAAGACCGTCCGTCGGGGACCCCGGTCTGGGGCACCCACCATACTTTCCTAGGGGCCTAAATGCGAGTGACATGGGGCTCCCCTTACAGCTGAATCCATCTCAATCTCAGTAGGCGGGAATGCCGGTGAGGTGCTGGCCGACGATGAGTGTGTGAATGTCGTGGGTGCCCTCGTAGGTGATGACCGATTCCAGATTCATCATGTGGCGCATGATGGGATAGTCTTCGGTGATGCCGTTGGCGCCGAGGATGTCGCGGGCGATGCGGGCACACTCCAGGGCCATCCAGACATTGTTGCGCTTGGCGAGAGAGATGTGGTGATGCTCCACCTTGCCCGCATCCTTGAGGCGGCCGACTTGGAGGGAGAGCAACTGCGCCTTGGAGATTTCATTGGCCATCCAGACCAGCTTTTGCTGGACAATCTGATGGCCGGCGATGGGCTGGTTGCGGAACTGCTTGCGGAATTTGGCGTACTGGAGGGCGGTGGAGAAGCAGTCCATGGCCGCGCCGATGACTCCCCAACTGATGCCGTAGCGCGCCTGGTTGAGACACATGAAGGCGCTCTTGATGCCGACCGCGCCGGGCATGAGGGCGGTGAGGGGCACATGCACGTCCTGGAGCGAGAGGCCGCTGGTGTGAGAGGCGCGCAGGCTCCACTTGCCGTGGACATCGTAGGCGGTGAATCCGGGGCGGTTGGTTTCGACGAGGAAGCCGCGGATTTTGCCGCCCTCGTCCTCGACTTTGGCGAAGATGACGGCGACGTCGGAGATGGTTCCGGAGGTGATCCACAGCTTTTCGCCGTTGAGGATGTACTCGCCGCCGACCTTGCGGGCGGTAGTGGTCATTGCGCCGGGGTTGGAGCCTGCGCCGGGCTCAGTAAGGCCGAAGCAGCCGAGCTTTTCGCCGCGGGCCATGGCGGGGAGCCAGGTGTTCTTTTGCTCGTCGGAGCCGAAGGCGTAGATGGGGTACATGACCAGGCCGGACTGCACGCTGACAAAGCTGCGAATGCCGGAGTCGCCGCGCTCCAGCTCCTGCATGACCAGGCCGTACTCGACGTTGTTCATTCCGGCGCAGCCGTAGCCCTCGAGGTTGGCGCCGTAGAAGCCCAGCTCGCCCATGAAAGGGACCAGTTCGCGCGGAAAGCGCTCGGTGCGATAGCACTCCTCGATGATGGGAATGAGGTTGTCCTCGACAAAGTCGCGCGCGGTTTTGCGGACGAGCAGTTCGTCCTCGGTGAAGCTGGAGTCGAGGTTGATGAGATCGAAGCCCTGGAATTTGAAGCCCATGAGTAGCCTGCCAATCTTTAGAAATCACTCAAAACAGATGATTTTAGCAGACGGGGAGGGGGATCAGACGCGGCCTGACTCACTCTTCCAAGGTCACCACGCCGATGTCGCCATCCACGGTGATGCGCTGCCCGGAGCGGATTCTATCAGTAGCCACGCCGGTTCCCAGCACCGCGGGCACGCCGTATTCGCGCGCCACAATGGAGCTGTGACTGAGCGGGCCGCCGACATCGGTGACGATGCCCGAGGCCAGCGCGAAGAGGGGCGTCCAGGCTGGGGTGGTGATTTTGGCGACAAGAATATCTCCCGGCTTCATCTGGTCGAACTCCTGCGGGCCGTGAATCACAGAGGCAGGGCCGGTCACCTTTCCCGGGCTGGCGCCAATTCCTTTGATGGTGCTGCCGGCCGCCTGGCTGCTTTGCGCGGGCATCCAGCGGGTGAAGTCGATTCCCAGGATTCGTGCGCCGCCCTTGACGGGCAAAGCGACAGGCGGCGTGACAAGATGTTCCTGCTGCCAGGTCTGGCGCCGCTGGGCAATCGCGTGACGATAATCCTCGGTGGAGTGGCCGGCATCGAGCTGCCGCGCTGACTCCTTCACCTCGTCCCACTTCAGCCAAAACACCTCGTCGGGTTCCGCAAGTGCGCCCGCGGCAACTAACCGGCGTCCCATCTCGCGCAGGATGCGGCGCAGCACCGGCCATCCCAGGCCAACATCGGCGAGCGCGTCCTCGCGCAGCGGCGCCGAACGTTGCGCCCATCCGAGCAAGCGCTTGAAGATCCGCCTCCGCAGCCAGCCCAAGCGGGCGAGCAGCGATGCGGCAGCCTGTTCCCGCGCCGCCGTAGCCGCCACCTGCCGCTCGTAGGGGCTGCGGCCCTGGCCCGCAACGAAGTATTTGAGCGTATCGAGCAGCGCCGCCGGGGCGTCGGCGGGAACGCTCTTGGCGAAGTCCAGGTCGTAGACGGCGTGGCCAAAACGATTCAGATGTTCCTCGAAGCGGCGGGAGAATTCCCCCCAGCTTTCCCGGTTGGCAATGGGCGCTGATTGCGCTTCGTATGCCGCCGCAATCTCCTTGCCGCTGGTATGGGCAAAATAATCGGCAAGCCCGGCCTCACCACGCGCCCACATGGCCAGATCGTAGAGCGACTTTTCCGCGCGGATGGGCGCGCTATCGAAGCCCAGGAGAAAGGTGGGCGCGGGCGGGTCGCTCTTGCGCTTGATGAGGCGGTTGTACAGGGCGGTAAAGAAGGCTTCACTCAGATTGGGCTGGCCCAAAACGAGTTGAATGCATATGTAGTAGCTTGCCGCAGCATCCACGATCTGGCTCGCGCCGGTGAGCAGATCAGGGGAGGGCGTCGCGGCCAGATCGCGCCCGGTCCACTCGCTGACAGCGCTCGCATAATGCGGGCGCACATCTTCGGACCAGCGCGCAACCGCCGTGCGCAGCATCCTGGCCAACCTGCGCCACCGGACTATCATGGTGAAGATCAACCCCACCGTTTGCCGTATATTCAAGGCCATTTCGTAATAGACATAGTCATGGACGGTCAGCAGCGCAAACGAGTCGGAATTGAGCCCCATCGACTGCGTCATGATCTGTTGCGTCGCTTCGCTCCACTGCGGCAGGGCAAGCGTTGCGAACAAGGGCGAGAGCGGCTCGGGCAGCAATTCGGCCACGCTCTGACGGATGTATCGTGCTCCTGCATGCGGGAGCTTCCAATCGAGCGCCGCGCGCGCTTCGGGCAACGCGGTGATGGGCCGCGCCTGCACGATGTAGATCCGCCCATCGCACATGGCCCACTCGATGTCCATTGGCTGGCCGTAAAGCTGCTCGATCGCGGCTCCCAGCCGAGCCAGTTCCGCGACCTGCGCCGGCTCCAGCGCGGCTTGTTGGCGCTTATCCGCTGGAACAGGCTCTTCGCGCGTGCCCGTCTCCAGCCGTACCGTCATCACCTCTTTGCTGGCGATTTCCAGGGATGCTATTGCGCCGGTTTGCTTGTTGACGACGATGGTGTCGGGCGTAACTTCGCCACCGACAATAGCCTCGCCCAGGCCCCAGGCGGCGTTGATCATCAATTCGCCACGCGCGCCCGTCACCGGGTTCGCGGTGAAGGCCACGCCGGCGGCCTGAGCGGGAATCAGCCGCTCGACGACAACGGCGATACTGACGTCCTCCGGCAGGATTCCCTGGCGCTGACGGTAGCCGATGGCGCGCCCCGTCCACAGCGAGGCCCAGCACCGCTTGACGGCATCGAGCACTGCATCGGGGCCGCGCACGTTCAGGTAGGTCTCCAGTTGGCCCGCGAAGGACGCCTCCGGCAGGTCCTCCGCCGTGGCCGACGAGCGCACCGCCACGGGAAGATCTGCGCCCAGTTCGCTATACCCCCGGCGTATGGCGCTGGCGATCTCGCCAGGCATTGTCCCCTGAGCGATGAGCGACTGAATCTGCTCCGAGATGCGCTCCAGGGTGGCGGGGTCGCTGGCTTGTGCCTGCGCCACAGCAGCCAGAATTTCGTCGCGAAGATGGTTCTCTTCCACAAAGCGGCGATAGGCTTCGGTAGTGACATGAAAGCCGGGAGGCACGGGCAGGCCGGCCGCGGCCATGCGCGCCAGCGATGCGCCCTTGCCGCCGACTCGTTCGAGCGTCGCATCCGGGCTATCCAGAGGGAGAGTGTATGGGCTTGCTGGAGATAAAGTCATTATTGGCCTCGATCCTTCATACGACCGCAGCCCGCGCACGAGCAGACGTCCCCCTACTATTCCGTACTCGATCCGCGTGGCGCAATCTCGACGCCATTATAGCCGCAATCTGTTAAACGAATGTGTATCGGCAAGCGGCAAAATGAAGCGCATGTCATTTAGCTATAGAAAGTCAGACCGGGAATAGGGTAATGCTTGCGGTTGCGGGTCCAGAGGGCGGATTGGCATTGAATTGCCGTGGCCGCGATGAGGGCATCGCCAATTTTAAGATTGTGGCTCTTGTAAAACTGGCGAATGAATTCACCTGCCAGTCTACCGATCTCATATTCACTCACGGCGCATATGAGCTGAGGAAAGAAGCTCGAGATAGCCTGGCGTTCGTTGGGGCGCGCTCCAGCCCAAACTTCGGCTGCGATAACAGGGGAGAACAGGATGTCCTCGCCTGAATTTGCCAGCCTATTCCATTGCGACAAAATGACTGGATCCCGTGACCGTAGAATTTCAATTAAGATGTCGGAATCGAGGAGAACGCTCATTTGATTCCCAACCGTTCCAGCCGGTCGTCGTCGCGCAGGTTGCGGATGTAGGTCTCAGTGTCGGGCAGGTCAGTGCGATCTTTCCAAAGCCCCACGATCCCCAGCATGGCCGTACGGCGTTCTTCGAGGTTAACCATGTAGCGTTCACGGGCCGCCGCGCGGACTAGCTCCGAGATGGAAGTGCCGCCAAGAAGGGCCCTGGCGTGGAGAGCATTCCATAAATCGTCGTCGAGATAGAGCTGTGTGCGCCTCATGATGTATAGCATACATCACCATAGCGAAAAAGGAAACAGATTATTCCAGGAACTCGCGGACGAAGGGGTCCTGGCTCGTGACCAGTTCGTGGAGCGTACCGTCGAAGATGAGGCGGCCATCTTCTAGCATGAGGAAGGTGGTGGAGGGGTCGGTTTCGCCCTTGGGGTAGGGAATCATGCGACCCTGCTGGGGGTCGAAGCGGTTGTTGCAGAGCAGGAAGGCGTCCTGAATGCGGTGGGTGACCATGATGGAAGGGGTGTGGGAGACGTCGCGCTCCTTGACGATGAGTTCGATGATGGTAGTGGAGGTGAGGGGGTCGAGGCCGCCGGTAGGCGAGTCGTAGAGGAGCAGCTCGGGCTGGTGAATGAAGGCGCGGGCGATGGCCACTCGGCGGCGCATTCCGCCGGAGAGGCTGGAGGGAAAGAGGCTGAAGGTCTCCTCCAACTCGACAAAGCGCAGGGCATCGCGGACGCGGAGATCGATTTCGGCGCCGGGAACCTGCTCCTGAATGAGCTGGTAGGCGACGTTGTCGCGGACGGAGAGCGAATCGAAGAGCGCGCCCTCCTGAAAGACCATGCCGGTGCGGATACGCAGGGGGAAAAGCTGCTGTTCGGGCATATGGGAGATCTCTTCGCCGAAGAGCAGGATGCTGCCTTGGTCGGGACGCAGGAGACCGTTGACGAGCTTGAGCAGGACGCTCTTTCCCACGCCCGCGGGGCCGAGCAGGATGCGGGTCTCTCCGGGGGCAACGGAGAAGCTGATGTCGGTCAACACAGGAGGGCCGTCAAAGGCGATGGAGACATGGCGAAATTCGACTACCGGGCCGGCATCGACAGCCAATTGCCGAGCGAAGGGATCAGGGCCGTGCTGTGCGGAAACGCTGGTCTCGTTCATAGGGGGGGGAAGAGGGTGAGCAGCACCTGGGTAAGGAGGAAGTCGACGAAGATGATGAGCACGGAGGACCAGACGACAGCCTGAATGGTCGAGCGGCCCACGCCCTGGGTGCCACCCGTGGTTCTCATGCCGTAGAAGCAGCCGATGGAGCTGAGAATATAGCCGAAGAAGAGCGGCTTGACCAGTCCCTGGATGATGTCGGGATAGCGGAGGTACTCCCATGCCTTGTCCAGGTACTGGGTGCCGTTCTGGTGGTTCATGAAGACGGTGACGAGGCCGCCGCCGGCGATGCCGCAGGCGTCGGAAACGATGGTGAGGAAGAAAAGCATGCAGATGGTGGCGGCGATGCGGGGGGTGACCAGTTTGCGCATGGGGTCAACGCCCAGTGCGCGCATGGCGTCGATCTGCTCAGTGACCACCATGGAGCCGAGTTCGCTGGCCATGGAACTGGCGTTGCGGCCGGAGACCATAATGCCGGTGAGTATCGGACCCAATTCACGAATCATGGTCAGACTGACAAACTCGCCGGTGACGGCGGTGGCGCCGAAGGCTGACAGAGTGGCCGCCGATTGCAGGGCGAGCACGCCGCCGGTGGAGAGGCCAGTGAGGATCACGATGGACAGGGAGCCGAAACCGATGATGTCGGACTGGATGAGGAATTCCGGCCAGTAAATGGGGGGACGATAGAGATTGGTGAAAGCGCGCGCGGCAAACAGGACGTAGTCCTGCACGGTCAGGACCAGGTTCTTGGCGGTTTTTTCGATTGCATCTAATGGCATCTCGTTTGCCAGCCTGGGGGATAAAAGGTTGTACAACTCTCCTCGACAGGATAGCGCATTACAGGGGTCAGGGATCAGGGGTCAGGGGTCAGGGAAAAAATGGGCGGCAAGGGTGATGCCCCTGCCGCCGCCCGTCCCTGGGTTGTCTTGAAAGTAGTGCAGTGGTGCTAAACCTTTATTGCAAGAGTTTGGTCACTTCCTGCTCCACACTATTAGCTTGCGCTAATGCGGCGATGCCGGTCTGGCTGAGGATCTCGTACTTAGACATATTGGAAGTCGCAGAGGCATAATCGGTGGCCTGCACCGCGTTCTGCGCCGAGATCACGTTTTCCTGTTGAGTGCTCATCACCTGACTGATAAAGTTCAGCGTATTGATCTGCGCGCCAATGTACCCGTCCATTGCGGCCATATCGGTGATGGCCGTGTTCAGGAGCGTCAGCGCGTTCTGGGCATCGGCTTGGTTCAACAGGTCGGTGCCGCTGAGCGACTGGCCGGGACTGTCAGAGTAGCCCATCGTCGCGATCCCGCCCGTGCCGTTTGAGTTCGCTGTGTAGCCCGCTGTAGCAATCTGGTTGGTGGCTGAGTCCTCCACCGTGGTGCCGCCCCCCGAGTCTGTAACCCCGGCAGTGTAATACGAAGCTGCCGCGGCGTAAGTGGCGGTTGCGGTTATATCGGTAGTGTCAGTCAGGGCTGTGGCCGAGGCTGTTACCGCCGAGTCGGTCGAGGTCAGTGTCAGGGTCGTGCCGTTTAGCGAGGCGGTGACTCCGTATCCGGCGGCGTTAAGAGGATTGACTCCTGCCGCCATCGGTATCAGGTGTTTAGTCCCGGCATTTAGTGGTGCAAAAGCCTCATTGATTATTCAAATTCGGAGGGAGGAGCCGGAGGCGCATTCGGTGCGGAGGATGCGGGCGGAGGGGGCTGCGCAGGCGCCGTCCGGTGGTTGTATCCACCGTCCTGGCGCCAGTTGCCCTGTCCATAGCCACGGCGTTGCCCGGCGCCGCCCGGGTTATTCGCGCGTTCGGCGCGCAAAGCCTGCAATTCGGTCCACTGCTCGGCGGTCAGCTTGCTGCGGATGGCCAGCAAAAAGGCGGCATTGGCTTTTTCGAGCTCGGCCCGGGCCTGCGCGATCTTGTCAATCTGTGCCAGAATTTTCGCTTCATTGGGCTGGGAGTCGCTCATCAGCGGCTCCAGCGCCAGTTCGGCCTTCTGCAGGTTGGCCCGTAGATCGATCAGCTTCTCGCGGTGCTGCAGGTAAATGTCGTCAAATTCCTTGCGCTGCACATCGGTCAGCTTGAGCTTCTCCACGAGCCGAGGATTGTTCCAGAAGCGTCCCTGAGCACTCTGAGGCCCGAAGGCATTTTCCATGGGAGGACGATGAACCCCCAATCCCAACCCCATTCCTCCGCCGGGCCCCTGCGCCAACGCAGCGCCGGCCATCAAAACACCAGCAATCGCCAATCCCCAACGCGCCAACCCAAATGCTCTCATCGAATATTCTCCTTCAATTTACACATGTTCTGCTTCTGATTTTCTATTTTGCACTTACGGTGTATCGTCCTCGACCATCAACTGAGCCAGAGGCTCCATGGCGGCGGGAACAACCCGCGAAACGTCGCTGTCTACCTTGGCCAGCAAATCCTCATCGTCTTGCCGCGCCTGCTGCTCCCGCTGCAGGGCAACCAGCCGCTGCTGCTCGGCCACACGGGCCGCGGCAAGGCGAATTTCCATCTGCCGCTGGTGATGCTGCCAGAAGCCCGCGGAAGCGCCGCCGGCAACGAGCAGGCAGCCCAGCGCCCAGCCGGCCGCCAGCCGCCAGACGCGCCCGGGCGCAACTGCCGCAACCACGGTTCGCGGACAACTGAAGGCAGCATCGCTCCAGGCATGAACACTCAGGCGAAAGTCCCGGAGCGCCTCGCCAAGCTCCGCATCCTGTACCTGATTCTGCACTTTGCCAGCGAATTTGTCCTTGAACATCACCGTTTTCCTCCCAATTCGGCACGCACCCTGGCCACTGCGCGCGAAAGGTGCGCTTTGACCGTGCCCTCACTGAGCCCGGTGACCCGCGCAATCTCGCTCAACTCAGCCTCTTCCACGAAGCGCAGCAGAAAGACGGTCCGCTGACGCTCGCTGAGCCTTTCCACCGTCTTGCTCACCTGCGCCACCCGCTCACGCGCCAGCAACTGCTGCTCCACGGAGCGCTCGCCGCTGGGCAACCACTCACTGGCCTCATCCAGCGCCACCGCGTTGTTCTGCGTATGCCTCCAGAACTGCAAACGGCGATTGCGCCAATGGTCCTTCTGCAGGTTGATGGCGATGCGCATCAGCCAGGTCATGGCGCTGGAGTCGCCGCGAAAGCTCCGCCAGTTCCGGTGCGCCTTCAGGAAACATTCCTGGGTAAGCGTCTCGGCCAGGTCCACATCGCGCGTGGAGGCAAGCAGAAACCGGAAGATCTGCGGACGGTGCCTTGCAACGACAGCCGAAAACTCCTCGGCGGCGTTCTCCTCTGGCCTGGCCATGGTCATCGGTTCCCATACTATGCCGGCAGCCATCACATGGGTAGACGCCAGCACAAGCTGCAAGTTTACAGTGTCAACGGTATTTCCAGATGAAGGCGGAGAGGCTTCAAAGACGGGAGGCCAAGGGGATAGAAGAGCCAGAATGTGTGTAACAGCGCGGAGTTACAGGTTTTAGTAGGCCAATACTTTTCTTCATAGAGGTTCTGCCGATTATTGTATTCTTAGGGGAGGAACGGCTGGAATCCAGTTGACTTTACACGGCGCCAAACGTCCCTATCTCGCGTATTCTCAGTCGATTGTCCTTCTTTTTCGGGAGTTCCATTTTTTTTCACCCATGGCAGCCGACGTGCAATAGAAAAGGACGTAAGGTACTCCCCTGATGGAAACAAGCCTCTTCAACCGCTTGCAGCTGACACTGCTGGGCCTAGTTACGGCCGGGCTGGTGCTGCTGGCGGTGTTGAATTTTGTTGAGGAGCGCCACACCGAGCAACCCGACGATGGCGTCTGGTGGCGTGAAGCGGCCGATGGCAAAGGGCTGGTAGCCGATAAGGTACTGCCCGACAGTCCCGGCCTGCGGGCGGGCATCCACGAGGGAGACCGTCTGACGGGAGTGAGTATACTGCCTGTCGGGACGGTGGGATCGGGGCTGCGCAGCGGCATCCGAGCGCAGGAGCCGCCGGCGGGCATGCAGGTTCTGCCTGAGGGAGCTGAACAGCGCACAGGCAACGAGCAGCTTTCCCTGGCCAGCGGGGCCAAGTTTACCCCCGTGTTGAGATCGGCGGACCTGGAGCGCGCTCTCTACCGCACCGGCAGCTACTTCCAGATTTACTACCGCATCAGCCGCGCCGGCATCACATCGGGCAGGCCGGCGGAGTTGATTGTCGAGGTAATTCCGGAGCCTCTGGACAGAAGCCTGGCGCTGGGGCAGCGGCTGATCGGGCTGATCTACCTGGCCATCGGCATTTACGTGCTGTTTCGCCGCTGGACGGCACCGCGCGCGACCCACTTTTACCTCTTTTGCCTGGTGTCGTTCGCGCTGTACGCGCTAAAGTACACCGGCGCGTTCGGCACACTGGACTGGACCGTATTCTGGTGCAACGTTCTGGCCGAATCGCTGCAACCGGCGCTGTTTCTGCACTTTGCCCTCAGTTTTCCGGAGGAGAGGCTGAGGAAGTTCGGCCGCCGCTGGCTCTTGCCGCTGATCTATGCTCCCGGCGCTGGATTGCTTGGCCTGTGGCTGTATGCGATCAACTTCTGGCAGGCCTCGGCGCTGCTTAAGCACCGGCTGGAACAGGTGGGTACGGCCTACGACGCCATTTTTTACGTGCTGGCCGCCACCATGTTCCTGCACAGCTATCACAGCGCCAACACGCCGCTGCTGCGCCAACAGCTGAAGTGGCTCACCCGCGGCGCGCTGCTGGCGGTGGTTCCCTTTACGCTGTTTTACGCCATCCCCTTTCTTCTCGACCTGCGGATACCCAGCCTGTTCACCAACCTGGCGGGCCTCTCCATCGTCTTTTTGCCTCTTACCTTCAGCTGGGCCATCGTTCGTTACCGACTGATGGACACCGACCTGATCTTCAAGCGGGGCGTGACGTACACGCTGGCCACGGCACTGTTGCTGGGCACTTACTTCGGGATCATCGCTCTGATCACCGTCATGGTTCACAATGTCATCCCGGAAGCAGTGCGGACGTGGGGCCTGGTGATCGCCATTCTGGCCACAGCTGCGATCTTCGACCCTCTCAAGCGCAGGATTCAGAGCTGGGTGGACAAGGTCTTCGACCGCCATCGCTACGATTACCGCAAAGCGCTGGTGGAGTTTGGCCGGGGCTTGAGCTCGGAGACCGATCTGAATGCCCTGCTGGAATCGATCGTAGAAAGATTGCCCAATACATTGCTGGTGGCGCGCGTGGCGGTCTTCATGGCCTACGAACCAGGCCGCCTTTATCTGGCCGCCTCCCACGGGCTGCCCGCCGAGGCGCTCAACGCGCAGATCGGCATGAATCTGGATTTTCTGAACTTCGACCACGCCACAGACCACTCGCACATCTTTCTGGAGAACGCGCAGCAGGCCATGCATCTGCCCGCGGAGCAGCAACGCACCGCCGCGCTGCTGGACCTGAACTACTATCTGCCCTGCCGCGTAGCCGCAAGCCAGATGAAGGCCAGCGAAGCCAGCCCGGATGGAGCAGATACCACGCGCACCATCGCCGTGATCGGCCTGGGCCGCACCATAGGCGGCGATTTTCTCTCCAGCGAGGATGTGGAACTGCTGGAATCGCTGGCCAGCTACATCGGCATCGCCCTGCAAAACGCCAGCCTTTATGCGCGGCTGGAGGAAAAGATCGGCGAATTCGAGCGGCTCAAGGAATTCAACGAGAACATCGTCGAGTCAATCAATGTGGGCATTCTGGCTGTGGATCTGGACGACCGCATCGAGAGCTGGAACGCGCAGATGGAGGCGATGTACGCCCTGAGCCGCGCCGAGGCCATCGGCCAGGAGCTGAGCACCGTCTTTCCGGCGGAGTTCATCGAGGCGCTGGAAGGCTTCCGCAACGAGCAGGGCGTGCATCATCTTTACAAGTTCCCGCTGACCACCCGAGCGGGCGAGCAGCGCACGGCCAACATCGCCATTGCGCCGCTGCTGTCGCGGGATTTTGTTTCGGTGGGACGCATCATCCTGGTGGACGACATCACCGAGCGCGTCTCGCTGGAAACGCAACTGACACAGGCCGACAAGCTCAGCTCCATCGGATTGCTGGCCGCCGGCGTGGCCCACGAGATCAACACTCCGCTGGCGGTGATCTCCTCGTATGCGCAGATGCTGGCCAAGCAATTGAAGGGCGACGTCCGCCTGAGCCCGGTGCTGGACAAGATTACGCAGCAGAGCTTCCGCGCCGCCGAGATCGCCAACGGGCTGCTGAATTTCTCACGCACGTCGACTACCGAGTTCCGCGACACGAACCTGAACCAGGTGATCCGCGACACGCTCTCGCTGCTCGAGCACCAGTTCAAGACCGCGCAGATTCTTGTCGATCTGGAGCTGTCCACGGAGTTGCCTCCCATCCACGGCAACCCCGGCAAGCTGCAACAGGTTTTTCTCAACCTGCTGCTGAACGCCAAGGAAGCCATGCCGGGCGGCGGCCGCCTGCGCGTGGCCACGCAGCTCAACCGAAAAGACAACTGCGTAGCGGCGCTGGTCAACGACTCCGGCAGCGGGATCTCTCCCGAGCACCTGAAGCGCATCTACGATCCGTTTTTCACCACCAAGAACGTGCCCCGGTCCGGAGACCGGCGCGGCACGGGCCTGGGGCTCTCGGTCTCCTACGGCATCATCCAGGAGCACGCCGGCAAGATTCACGTGGAGAGCGCAGTGGGCGCCGGCACAACCTTTCATCTCCAGTTTCCCCTGATGAGGAATACCGTTCATGCCTGAGGTAGAACAGCAACTGAATACGCCCGCATCCGGCCTGGCCAGCGACTCCAGCCTGGCCAGCGACTCCGCCCCAGCTGGCAGCCAAGCCAGCATTCTGGTCATCGACGACGAAGCCGCCATTCGCGAGTCGCTCGAAGTGCTGCTCAAGCTGGAAGGGTACTCTACAAGAATGGCCGCAGACGGCGTGGAGGGGCTGCGGACGCTCGATCAGGAAAACTTCGACCTGATGCTGCTGGACCTGGCCCTGCCCGGGCAGAGCGGCCTGGAGTTGCTGCCGCAGATCAAGGAGCGCCATCCGGAGCTGCCGGTCATCATGATCACCGCCTACGGCACGGTGGACAATGTCGTCGAAGCCATCCGCGCGGGCGCGGAGAACTTCATCCAGAAGCCCTGGGACAATGAAAAGCTGCTGGCCGACATTCGTTCCGCGGTCGCCCGCCACAAGGCCGAAGAAGAGAATCTGCAGCTCAAGCGGACCCTCAAGCAACGCTACAACTTCAGTAACATCGTGGGCAAGAGCGAGACGATGCTCAAGGTCTTCGACCTGGTGGCGCAGGTGGCTCCCAGCCGGTCCACGATTCTGATTCAGGGCGAGAGCGGCACCGGCAAGGAAATGATCGCAAAGGCCATCCACGCAAACTCGCCGCGCAAGGACAAGCCCTTCGTTCCCATCAACACCGGCGCCATGCCCAGCGAGTTGCTGGAATCCACACTCTTCGGCCACGTCAAGGGCGCCTTCACCTCAGCCATCGCCTCCAAGAAAGGCCTCTTCGAGGTGGCCAACGGCGGCACGCTCTTCATGGACGAGATCGCCACCATGGGCATGGACACCCAGGCCAAGATTCTGCGCGTTCTGCAGGACCGCCGCTTCATGCACCTGGGCGGCGTGCAGGAGATCCAGGTGGACGTGCGCATCATCGCCGCCACCAACATCGACCTGCGCAAGGAAGTGCGCGAGGGGCGCTTCCGCGAAGACCTCTTCTATCGCCTCAATGTCATCTGCGTGGACCTGCCGCCGCTGCGCGCCCGCCGCGAAGACATTCCTCTGCTGGCGCAGCACTTCCTCGACTTTTACGCCAGCGAGAACGGCCTCGCCCCGCGCAAGCTCTCCGCCGACGCCCTGCGCACCCTGATAGATTACGAATGGCCGGGCAACGTGCGCGAACTGGAAAACGCCATCGAACGGGGCGTGGTGCTCTCCTCGGGCGCGGTCATCGGGTCCGACCTGCTGCCCGGCCACATCACCGGCCGCAGCTTTCAGGACGCCCTGATGGAACACAACCCCGACGCCACCCTCTTCGACATTCTGGAAGACATAGAGCGGCGCATTATCGTCGAGAAGCTGGAGCGCTGCAACTGGAACCAGACCGAAGCGGCCGAGCAGTTCCATATTCCGCTCTCCACGCTGAACCAGAAGATCAAGCGGCTGAATATCGAGATACGCAAGAAGGGCAGAGAGTAACGCAGGGACGCATCCAGAAAGAATCTAACCTCACTCAATTCGTTCTTGCTATTTCGTGTATTTGACAAAGCTTCCAGCAAGAATCCGCCCGCTGGTTTGACACGAAACATTTTGATTAAAATTCATTTCCAAAAATCTGTAAGTTTTAGAAAATTTGCAAACTGTTTGGGCAGTTCTTCAAAATATCGACCTAGAATAATAAGTTTGGCTTTACCAAGGCAGTCCACTCTTTCTGCGAAGTCTCGACATGTTTGGGGATCGACCGTCGCAAGGTGCGGCTTCATACCATCGATATACATGATATTGCTAATAACATCGTCAGTCACTTGTTTGCACAGGTTGTCCAAGATCGCTTCGAGTTTCGAATCGTCGAGCACAAACTGGGCTTCGATACGCGCAATACTCGCTTTTTGATATGCAGCCATGATCTCTTCATTGCTTTTTTCGATTAGAGCAATTAGAAGTTCGCGAAATGCAGCATATATAGCGAACCTTCGGTCGTACAGGTCGTGACGAAGCTTTTGCTTCGCAAGGCGGATTTGCCAACGGTAAAACCTGTACGTCACAATGAAAACAGCTAAGGCAACAGCAACCGGGCCGACCGCCTTTAGCCATTCGAGAATGCAAATTACCTCCATATTAGATGATGGTACCACGCCATGAGCCGGGTGCTTTGAATGTCGTGCGCTTTGGGCGACGCCACATCACGAGGGCGGTCAACTGTTGGATGGACTGGTGTTGTCAAGGTATAGAGTGTTGGAATACGGACTTTCAGGAGGGATACTTTGAAACGCGCTACAGTACCGATGATTATATGCCTTTCATGCTGTGCCTTCGCTCAGCCGGATGCACCGAATGAGTATTACTCTCACCTGCCCGTGGTCGTCGGGGGAGAACCATGCACGGTTATCAGTCAGGCAATTGTCCAGGATGCAGGCGGGGAGCAGTGGAATCTACCAAATAAAGTAATTCTGCCTAAGCGCGGCGGTGAACCCTGTCCCACGCGGCTAGGGTACACAAGAAACCCTGTCACGCTAACTGTTACTGCGACTTCTGCTCAACTTGGTGCAATTCGTTCGAAACCGGGACCGATGACGATGGTTCGTGGCGCGACGGCAGGATGGTATAACGTGAAAACGAACGGCATCGCCAAACCGGGGCTGTCTCTTGAAGAACGATGCCAGCTAGCCATTCGTGAAACTGGTCCACTAATGTCTTACCGGTTCGGTGATGCAGACATTGAACAACTCGTGCCAATCATCTCAAGCGGCGGAATCGATGTTTACACAAGCACATCCAGTTTCAAGGAATCGGTTCAAGAAACCCGGTACGGTAAATTTTTCTGGTCTGATCTCTTCTTAGTTTTTCGAGATGAGGATGTACGTCAAAAAGCTATTCAGGCGATCACTGCCAACAACAATCCGATCCCTGTCGATAACAGGCCGATCAATGGAGTCACTATCGCACAACCGAAACCCGGTAGTTATAAGTACCTTAAGTACGTTTGGATGCGGGTTGCATACTACCCAAATCTTTATATAGGTCCCAACAACCACACTGGCGAGACAGTCCAAGGGCCAATATTGGACGTTGAAGCAAGTGCCTTTATCGAGCCTGTTCGTTGCACCAGTTTGGGAGTCTTTCCATTCTTTCAGGATAAAATTAGAAACGTTGAGATGATAGTGACGCGTTTTCCTACCTCCATTGGTGAAGAAAATGGCTTCACAAACGACTGTACGAATTGCCCTAGCTGGAGTCTATTGGCAGGTGATCTGACACCGCTTAGAACTGCGGGAGGGCGGAATATCATAAGGGTTGATAAACAGCATAGTCCATTCCTGGTGCAAATAATCGATGCGATGGAGAAGCGCCTTGCGGTTGCAAGGCAGAATCCTGATGGTAAGGATTCAGTCAAATAATTGTTTAGTGGTGGAAAATCCCCGACCCGCCCTCCCTCTACTCATCCCGCGAGGGTGTGGTACCAGGAACCTCAATCGTCACATGAGTTCCGGTCGCGGTTTGCTACCACTTACCAGTGGTCAGAAACTCGTGGATAGAGGCAGCGGCTTTGCGACCGGCGCCCATGGCGAGGATGACGGTTGCGCCTCCGGTGACGATGTCGCCGCCGGCAAAGACGCCGCGCTTGGAGGTGCGCATGGAGTTCTCATCGGCCACGATGTAATTCCACTTGTTGGTGGCAAGATCGGGCGTAGTGCTCTGGATGAGGGGATTGGCGGTGGTGCCGACGCCGATGATGGCTACGTTGGCGGGAAGAACAAATTCCGAGCCCTTGACGGCTACTGGACGACGGCGGCCGCTCGCGTCGGGCTCGCCCAGTTCCATACGGACACAGACGGCTCCCATCAGCCAGCCTTTATTGTCGCCGAGGAACTCGACGGGGTTGGTCAACATGCGGAATTCGATTCCCTCTTCGCGGGCGTGCTTGACCTCTTCAGCGCGGGCGGGCATTTCGTCCTCGGAGCGGCGATAGACGAGAGTCGCGGTGCGGGCACCCAGCCGCCGCGAGGTGCGGACCGCGTCCATGGCGGTGTTGCCTCCGCCAACCACGATCACGTCGCGATCACGGCAGTCGTAGATGGGTTCGTCGTACTCCTCAAGCTGGTAGGCGCGCATGAGGTTGACGCGGGTGAGAAACTCGTTGGCCGAGTAGACGCCGTTGAAGTGCTCTCCGGGAACGCCGAGGAAGACGGGCAGTCCCGCGCCGGTGGCCACAAAGACCGCGTCGTAGTTCTCTTCGTTCATCAGCTCGTCGAGGGTGACGCTCTTGCCGACGACAACATTGGTTTCGAACTCGACGCCCATGCGGCGCAGGTTGTCCACCTCGCCACGCACGATGGCTTTGGGCAGGCGAAACTCGGGAATGCCGTAGACCAGCACGCCGCCCAGTTCATGCAGTGCCTCAAAGACGCGCACGCGATGGCCCTTCTGGACGAGGTCTCCGGCGGCGGAGAGCCCGGCGGGCCCGCTGCCGACGATGGCCACGCTCTTGCCGGTGGCGGGGGCGTTGGCGGGCAGTCCCAGCTTGCCGCTCATGCGTTCGTAGTCAGCGATGAACCTCTCCAGGTTGCCGATGGCCACGGGCTGACCCTTTTTGCCCAGGATGCATCCGCCCTCGCACTGGTTTTCCTGCGGGCAGACGCGGCCGGTGATGGCCGGCAGGGAGTTGTCCTCGCGCAGCTTGGCGGCGGCAGCAAGAAAATCGCCGGCGCAGATCAGAGCAATCACTTCCTTGACCTTGACGCCCACCGGGCAATCGACGATGCAGCCCGGCTTGGCGCACTCGATACAGCGCGAAGCCTCGGTGAGGGCGTCGGCTGCGGGCAGGCCCTGGTTGACTTCCTCAAAGTTGCGGCTGCGCACGGCGGGGTCCAGCTCCGGCATGTGGGTGCGCAGGATCTTCATGCGCTCCTTGAGGGGAAGGACATTCCTGGCGGAATTCGGCAGAGGATTATTCTCAGACATGATGGGTCTCCTTCGCGGCCAATTCTTCGCGAAGTTCGGCCACTTGCTCTTCCTTGTGCGCCTCAAATTCCTTCAACGCGGCGCACTCCTTTTCGCGATACATGGTGTTGCGCTGCATGAGGACCTCGAAGTTGACCATGGAGGCGTCGAACTCCGGCCCGTCGACGCAGGCGAATTTGCTCTGGTCGCCCAACAGCACGCGGCAGCCGCCGCACATTCCCGTGCCATCGACCATGATGGAGTTGAGGCTGACCATGGTTTTGATGCCCAGCGGCGCAGTGATGCGGGCCACGGCCCTCATCATGGGCACCGGACCGACGGCGAGGACAAAGTCGATCTTGCGTCCGGCGGCGATCAACTCATCGAGTTTTTTTGTCACCAGGCCTTGTTCGCCGTAGCTGCCGTCGTCGGTCATCACGTAGGTTTCGCTGCTGGAAGAGCGCACTTCGTCTTCAAAGACCACCATCTCTTTGCTGCGCGAGCCTTCGATGAAGACCACGTGATTGCCGGCCTGCTTGAGCGCGCGGGCTGTGGGCAGCGCCATGGCCGTGCCCACGCTGCCGGCCAGGATGACCGCCGTGCCGTAGTTTTCGATCTCCGAGGGATGACCCAGCGGCCCGACAATGTCGAGAATGGAGTCGCCCGTTTCCAGGCAATTCAACAGCGACGTGGTTTTGCCGACGGCCTGCACCGCGATAGTGACCGTGCCGGCCTGCGGGTCAGAGCTCTTAATGGTGAGGGGAATGCGTTCGCCCTTGTCGTGAATGCGAAGGATGACGAATTGCCCCGGCTTGTGCTTGCGCGCAATGCGCGGCGCTTCAATCACAAACTGCTTGATGTTGAGGCCGACGCTGCAGGCTTTCAGAATTTTGTACATGGAGAAATTCTCCAATTCAGCCATGGTAATCGGCAATTCATCTCCACAATCGACGGAAAGCCGGAGACTCAAGCGAATCGCACACCAAGGCACAGGCGAACCCATCGCCTGCCAATCATGATCTTTCAGCATACACGAGAGGGGATGTGATGATTATCACCCGGGGGCGGATTGACTATATGTAACCCGGAAATTCTTGAAGTTTCTCGCATTACGCTGATTTGAGAGGCTCTACTCCGTATAACTCACACGCTGACAGCAGCGATTCTCGCAGGCCGTCCACCTTTTGCGCCGTTTGCCTTGGCTGCCTTGCGTTTGGCCTCAGTTTTGGCGCTGCCGCCTTTCTTGCCCAACTGCGCCATCCAGCGGCGGTTTCCGTAAACGCCTTCGATCAGGGCGGGAACGTATAGATCAACGTCGAGGTCGGGGAAGCTGATGCCGGTTCCATGGCCGAGCAATTCGTAGTTCTGTATTTGCTTGTGCGTGGCGCTGCCCAACCCTTGCAGATCTTCAAGGGGGAGCACCAACCGGCGCCCGTTGCTGAGGCTGACGATGAGCAGACGGAGTCCGGGGATGTGCTCAACGGCGCGTGCACGCGGTTCGCTATCGTGAAGCTTCGCCCTTTCTAACGCCACTTCAATTTCAGCGCCGGTGGTGATGACTTCATGTTCAGCCATGATGTTTCTCCCAAAGAAAAACCAAATTGTCGAAGTGCCTGGCGGCAATAGTCAGTACATGGCGCACATTCGACTTGCTTCCGTTGCTCGGCCTTACGGCGTCTGTTCGCGAGGCAAGCGAAACCTTGCCGTCTTGGCGCAGATCGACGATTACTTCAACATCCGCATAGAAACCATGTACATGACGCGGCTCATGGTCCATCGTGTAGGCCGTAAACCGAACGCCATTGAACCGGATCGAAGCCATGCGTTTCTATTCTAACCCAAGCTCCTTGGGTTATTCAATCTCCCAGCTGCAAATCCTGCTCCGCCTCGACCTCCATGGCGGGGAGGATGGAGCGCAACGACTCGAACTCCGGATTGCCGTGGAGGGGCTCGAGGCGGGGATCGGCCAGCGTCATGAAGAACCAGGGGCAGCGGGCCTCGTTCATTGCGCGCAGTTCGCCCAGGGCGGCTTGTTGGTCGCCCAGGGCGAGATAAGCGGCGGGCATAAACCCGCGCACCACGTAGCGTTCGCGTCCCAGCCATTGCAGGCGCTCGAGGACGGTGCTGGCATCGTCCTCGCGGCCGGCACGGGCCAGCGCATAGGCGTGCGCGGCGCCAGCCATATCGAAGTGCGGCGAGCGCTGGGCGAGCCCCTGCGCAATCCTGGCCCCCTCTTCCACTTCTCCATTGAAGACAAGAATCGCCGATCCGTAGAGACTGGTTCCTTCCCCGCCAGGAAACCGGTCGATACAATTGCGGACCTGCTCCAGGCTTTCGGCTTTTTGCCCATCCAGGTGAAGGGCCCAGGCCAGGCTATTGTGCAGCCAGGGCGAAAAGGGATCGATGCGCATGGCCTCACGCAGCATCTCAATCGTTTCGTTAAAACGATGGCGGCTGGCAGCAAACAACGTGCGCTCGCGCGAGACCCAGGGATCGTAAGGCAGATGCGCACTATAGTAAAACGCCAGCAGGGCCGCGGGCAGGTTGCGGTCGAAGAAGAAGTTCATCCATCCCAGAGTGGGCAGCAGGGCTTCGGCTTGAAAGGGAAGATCGGGAATCGAGTCCGCCATGCGGTGAACAAGTTCCGCGGCCGCGCCAGGAGACATGAAGCCGTACAAGGCCTGGGTACTGCACAGGCGCGCCAGATCAACCTTGGCGGAGATCAGAGAGGGGTCCAATTCGATGGCCCGCAACAGGTGCTGCATCCCGTCCTGCATCTGATGGCGACGAAGTGATTGCCACTGATGGCGCCCGCGCAGAAATATATCGTAGGCCTCCGCGCGCCGGGAGCGGCCTTCTTCCTCGGACTCGCCGGCCGCGGCGGCGGAGATGTCGATGCCGGCATTTGCTTCAAGCGGGATTGCCGCGTCGCCGGGAAGCTCAACTCCCAGGCGATAGACCAGCCGCCGCATCAGCTCCGATTCCAGCACGCTTGTCCGGTTCCTCGGCGCCAGCATATCTTCAACCCAGATTTGCGCGCCATCCTCGACATGAATCATTTCCGCCCGCAGCCGGTAATGGGAGGAGAAGAACTGAAGGGTTCCTGTCAGCACCAGGTCGGCCTGCAGCTTCTGGCCAATCTGTAGCGCAGTGAGCCCTTGCAGCGCCAGGTTGGAGACCGAATCCCTGGCCAGCACGGTAATGGCTAAGCCGCGCGCGCTGGCGAGGCTGGCGGTGGTTTCTTCGGCGATGGCTGATCCGAGATGTTCCGGAACCGCGCTCCTGGTGGCGAAGGGCATGATAGCCAGCCGGACCTGCGTCCCGGGCGGCGCCGCTCCGTCGCGTTTGATTTCGGCTGTGAAACGGTAACCGCGTTTGTAAACAGTCTGGATGCATTCCACCGGCGCAAGCCGGGCGCGCAGACTGGACATGCACTTGAAAACGCTGTCAGCGGTTACATGCACATCGCCCCATAAGGCATTCTTGAGCAGCACGGGCGAGACCACCTGGCCGGCGCGCGCGATCAATAGCCGGAGCGCCGAGAGTTCTCTGGGAGGCAGGTGAACTACCTCAACGCCGCGCCTCAGCGTTCCATCGGCCTCCAGCCGGAAGCCGGCAAAGGAGCAGGCTGACGCTCGCGCCCGGCGGCCAAGTGCGATCTTTGATCCGATATCCCCACGCCGGCGGCCGGTGCTTGCGCCGGGGACGCCAGTATCTTCACTGCGGCGGAGAAGGCCTGCCTCCTCACCCCAACGAGCCAAAATCGCTTGTTGGGGACCCCGAGTCACCGGGGATGCTGGATCACCGTGCCGGATCACAGGACTGATCTCCGCGGCGGCAACATCTCCGCGCCGGCGACCAAAACCAGCCGTTGGTGTGCTGGGGTTCTGTACACTGCGCGAAATTGAATCCGGTTCTTTCGTCGCTGTCATCTCGCTTTCTCAAATTCTGAGCGATAGAATCGCCGAGCACTTGCCCATGCGGACAAGAAATCGAGCTGCTTTCGACAGTAGCCGCAGGAATCTGCGTGGGGAAGAACTAGTGGGGGGAAAATGCAGTGCTTGCAGCGAATCTCTGAGCTTTATAAGCTCAGAATCCTCTGCGAAGTCCAGAGTCCAGATTAACCGCTTTCGCTCTGATGCGGAAATAATGGGATGGAATTCATTGTGATTTTTTCATGCTCGAAGTAATCATAGATGCGTTACTACGGATAAGGTTCAGAGAAACTTCAGGTTTTTATCAGAAAAAACTGGAGTTGTGAATGGCAAACTAGCAGCAGGAGTCAGCCATGGCCAAAACGATTTCCTACGCGCAGTGGTCTCTTGAACCCTATTGCATCGGGACGAAACTGCGCTCGCTGCGCACACAGAAGCGGCTCACGCTCTCACGCCTGGCGTCGGAGACCGGGCTTTCCACGGCGCTGCTTTCCAAACTGGAGACGGACCGCATGGTTCCCACGCTGACCACGCTGGCCACCATCAGCCGGGTCTACGGGGTGGGGATCAGCTACTTTTTCAACGAGCCCGCCCGGCACACGCTCTCCATCACGCGCAAGGCACATCTTGCAGGCAACAGCCGCGGACTGGAATCAGTGAAGGTGACGCCGCTGAACACGGTGATGGAGGGGACACGGCTGGTGGCGCGGATGATCGAGTTTCCGGCCGGAGGAGTTGCCTGCGCGACGGATTCCTGCCGCGAAGGGAGCGGCCTGGTGTACGTGCTGGAAGGAAAGTTGCAGTTGGAGGCCGGCGGGATGCAGGAAGTGCTGGATACCGGCGATTGCGCGTACATGGAGAGCGAGATGGCGCTGGCCTGGAGCGCGGCGGGCAAGCATCGCTGCCGGATACTGGCGGTGACAGCGGCCGTGCCGCGTGCGGAGGGTTGAGCGGGGCGATGGCGCTGATCAGCGCCGGCATGATTTTACCAGCGGCGGGACCAGTCTGTAGGATGGACAAGAAATCAAGGAGATCCGCGCCATGCGACCCAACCTCAACCTGACGAAGGCAACCCTGACCGGCGCTTTGGGCGGGTTGCTGTTCGGCTTCGACACGGTTGTGATTTCCGGCGCCATCGACTCTCTGGTGCGGCTCTACAATCTGAGCCCGCAGGGCAAGGGCTGGACGGTGGCGATTGCGCTGATCGGCACGGTGGCGGGAGCGCTGGGCGCGGGCCAGGCGGGGCAGAAGATCGGCGGGCGCGAGACGCTGCGCATCACCGCCGTGCTCTATGTGGTTTCAGCCGTCGGCAGCGGGCTGGCCTGGAACTGGCCGGCGCTGATGGTCTTCCGATTTATTGGCGGGCTGGGAATCGGCGCTTCGTCGGTGCTGGGACCGGTGTACATAGCCGAGCTGGCCCCAGCCAAATGGCGCGGGCGGCTGGTGGGCGCGTTTCAGTTCAACGTGGTCTTCGGCATCCTGGTGGCCTACACCTCCAACTACTTCATCCGCACGATGCACCTGGGCGCGGCGGAGTGGCGCTGGCAGGTGGGAGTGGCCGCGCTGCCCGCGCTGTGCTTTCTGGCGCTGCTGTTCGGGATACCGCGCTCGCCGCGGTGGGCAGCTTCGAAGGGGCGCAACGAGGAAGCTCTGGAGGTGCTACGGCTGATGGGCGAACCGGAGCCCGAGGCCGAGCTGGCAGACATTCGCGCTGCGCTGGCCGAGGAGCACGCCACGGCACACGAGCCGGTCTTCCAGAGGAAGTACATGTATCCGCTCTTTCTGGCGATTTCAATTGGCGCCTTCAACCAGTTGGAAGGGATCAACGCCATCCTCTATTACCTGAACAGCATCTTTACCGCAGCCGGCTTCAGCCAGGTCTCGGGCGACCAGCAGGCTATGGCCATCGGATTCACCAATCTGGTTTTTACGATTGTGGGCATGAGCCTGATCGACAAACTGGGGCGCAAGACGCTGCTGCTGGTTGGCGCGGCGGGGACGGCCAGTTGCCTGGCGGTGGTCTCGTGGCTCTTTGCGACGAACTCCCATCCCGGCGCGCTGGTGTGGGTGCTGATTACCTACATCGCCTTCTTCGCGCTCTCGCAGGGCGCGGTGATATGGGTTTATATCGGCGAGGTCTTCCCCAACGCCGTACGCTCCAAAGGGCAAGGCGTGGGCAACACCAGCCACTGGATCATGAACACCCTCATCGCGCTGGAGTTCCCGGTGTTGCAGGCGCACATCGCCCGCAGCGCTCCCTTCACCTTCTTCGCGGTGATGACGGGAATCCAGTTTCTGGTGGTGCTGTTTGTTTATCCGGAGACCAAAGGACAGACACTGGAGGCGTTGCAGCGCCGGCTGGTGCGGGCGGAGTGAGAGCTTGTATTCGCCAAAATGTAATCAAGCTGTCACAGATTCACGGACAGCGTTCTATATAATCTGAAGGAAATGACGGCGCCTGGCGGAGCCCGGCAATTCAGCCCGCGCGTGAGGTCAACGATGCAGCAGACAGCGGTTCAAGCCACGGAGCAGGGCAGGGAAGCAGCGCGGGCCGCGTCCCCGGCCGGCGTTGCGCCGCAGCCCGAGGCCCAGAAGGTCGAGGAAAATCTACCCCTGGCGGCCGCCAGTTCCCCCGAAGCCGAGGCATTCCGTAAGGAGATCATCCGTGCAGGCCGCAAGCTGTGGGAGCGGCAATATGTAGACGGCAGCGGCGGCAACATCAGCGTGCGGCTGGGCTCGCGCTACATACTCTGCACGCCCACTATGCTGAGCAAGGGCGACCTGGAGCCGGCCGACATCTGTCTCTCTGACCTGGACGGCAACATCCTGGCCGGAGACCGCTCGCGGACCAGCGAACTGCTGCTGCACCTGGAGATTTACAAGGCCAACGAGAAAGCCCGCGCGGTGGTGCACTGCCACCCGCCCTATGCGACGGCCTTTGCCGTCACCGGCACGACGCCGCCCAACGGGCTGATTACCGAATACGAGTTATTCATCGGCCCGGCAGCGGTGGCCGCTTATGAAACTACGGGCACCAAGGCCTTTGCCGAGACGGTGCGGCCCTTTGTCAAGGATCACAACACCATCCTGCTCACCAATCACGGCATCGTCTGCTGGGCAGACACGGTGATGCACGCCGAGTGGCTGGTGGAGATCTTTGAAACCTGCTGCAAGACTTACCTGCTGGCCCAGCAGATCGGCAAGCCTCTCAGCTTCATTCCGGAGGACAAGATTCGGGAGATTCTGGCGCTGAAACGGCGGCTGGGCTTTCCGGATGCGCGCCTCTGAGATGCGGCCCACACGGCAGAGGGAATCAGCGCCAAACTGGAGCGCCTGGCGGAACAGGTGATAGCGCGGCTGGAAGACAGGGACTGATTTTTCCGCGGCTTGAATTATTATTTGGCTGTCTCGGCAGCCTCAGGCAAAAAGTAACCCCAGCCGTTCCTTGCCGCAGCCTCGAGCAGTTCCGGAGACGGGTTGACCGGGAAGGGGTTGCGCGCCGCCTCCAGCATGGCCAGGTCGTGGATGGAGTTACCGAAGACCGCGTCGGGGCGCGGGAATCCGATGCGCGCCAAAGCCACGGCTTTGCCTTCGTCAGTGGGCACGTCCAGAATATCCGATGTGATCAGGCCCTCAGAGGCGCGCACCTCGGCGGCCAGGACATGCTCTTCGGGAATGCCGAGAGCGCGCACACCCTCGACGATCACCCATTTATTTGTGGAGCTGACGGCCCAGATTTCGACGCCGGCTTTCTTGAGCGCGACCAGCAGAGCGGCCATTTCTGCAAAGACGCGCGGCTGAACAAACTCGCACACGTAGCGGGCGGCAGCCAAACGCAGTTCCTGCTCGCGCAGGCCGGCATAAATCTGCACCATCTCGCCGCACATATCGAGTTCGCTCACATTGCCGGCCAGGTAGGCGCGATAGCGAGTATCGACCCAGTCGCAGGTGGAGCGCGAAACCATCCCCTGATCCATCGACCAGGCCATGAAGCCATAACCGGCGTCGCCGCCCCACAGCGTTCCGTCGCAATCGAAGACCGCAACTTTGGGCTTGCTCGCGAAGACCAGCCGCTCAAACTCCTGGGCGGTCCAGCGGGGAATTTCAATCTGCATTTGTGTCAAGCGTTCCTCTTGTCGTGCTCAATCATCTTGTCTCTATCTATTTTCTTTCATATTGCGTGGTTTTGCACGTAAAGGTTTGATGAAGCGCCTGATTGAGCAACAGGAGCGGGGGCGAGCGGATTCAGCTTTGAATCAGTACCAGTTCTTGAACTCCGGCCACTCGGCGGCATAAGGACACCTGCGGTGGCGCAGCCAGAAGTAGCGACGGTGGTAACTGTTTTGGGTCCAGGGCGCGTCGAAAGGACCGAGATCGATGACTTCAGCGTAGTTGTCTGTGTAGTCCTCGCGATGGCCGCCGAGGGTGAGCACCGACTCACCGGTGTAGCCGTTCCAGCCCCAGTAAAAGTAAGTTTGATGACCGCTGATGGCGGTGGGCAGGGTGTATTTAGGCCCGAGCATGTTGACCGCGCTGGCCTCGGCGTAATTGCCGCAGAAGATGGCGGTGCGGGCGCGCACATCGGGCGGCAGAGCGTTGTAACGCGCGGCAAAGCCCTCCACCATCTGCGGCCAGCCAAAGCGGTAGGAGAGAAATGAGGGCAGGGGGCTGGTTAATTTTTCGCTTTCGGAACTAGCCAGGAAATACGCCGCCTTGGCCCTGTACAGGTTGTACTTTTCCGGAGGCAGAATGGTGAGTACAAAGGGCGCTGTAACCAGGCAGAGGAGGCAGCCCAAGACTGCGGTGTAACCAATGGACGGCCAACTGCGGCGAGTTATGTCGCCAAGGGCGACGGCGCCGGCGGCGAAGAACACTGGGTAGATGGGCGCAAGGTAGTAATGCTTGGCGTGCAGAAGCATCATCATGGGCAGAAACACCAGATAGGTAAGCGCCACAAAACGCCAGGGGCAAGCCTTGCGTGCTAAGGCGAACCAGATCAGACCGCCGATCCAGAGGGGAGCCGCGACGACAAACAGGATGTTGACTTGCGCGGCCAGAAAGGCCAATGGTGGCAGCTTGATGTTCTTGTCGGAATGGGCGATGTTGCTGAGCAGTTCATATGTGGGGAAATGGTGGACCCACTGCCAAATAAAGTTGGGCAGAGCGATCAGGATGAGCAAGGCCACTCCGGCAGCGCACCATGGGGAGCGGAGAAGTCGACGCTGGGGGCTGAGTAGCACGCCGGCCAACAACGAGATGAGAAAGAAGACAGTGGAGTGCTTATTTTCGATTCCCAGTCCTGCCAGCAAACCGAAGATCAGCCATGCGCGCGGGCCTGCCGAGCCGTCGGCCAGGCGCAGGAGAACAAACAGAGCGCCCATCCAGAAGCAGGGCTCAAACGAATTCATGGAGAGGTAGTTGGAGGTGGCAAGGTATACAGGAGCGGCGAGAACGGCGGTCATGGCCAGGAGTTGCGCACAGCGGCGGCCACCGAGTTGCCAGGCGAGAAGGCCGGCGAGGCCGACGTTTACGCCGTCGGCAAGGAAGCTGAAGATGCGTACCCCGGTAGGAGAAAGTCCGAATAGCATCTCGGCCAGCCGTGCCTGAAGGGCTGTCAGCGGAGGCATATCGACATAGCCCCAGGCCAAGTGGTGACCGCAGACCAGGAAGTACAATTCATCGCCATCGAAGCCGTAGCCAAGATGGCAGCCCCAGAGCGTGCTGAACAGATGGATGAGGAAGGTGAGGGCAGCAAAGATGCTGGCGAGCAGGAGGGCGGTGCGCAGCGGCGTTCGCGCGGGGATGGCCGAAGTAGTTTCGTGCATTGCTATCGGTTCCTTGACGATAGTCTACGCGATTGTACGCTAAAGCGCGGAGCGACAGCGGGCTAGGTAAATCGTTGCGGTGAAAGCAAACCAGGAATACTGCCTAGCCGGTGGCCGCCTGGTGGTGTTTATCTTGATGCTGGAATCCAGGATCAGAAACCACCGGCTTTCGCGGCGGGAAAGGCCGCGCATCCTCAACGTTCTTCAGGAAATGCGCCGCGGTGCGCTGACACTGGATGCGTGTCCGATGCAGAGCCTTTGCCGCCAGCGCCTCCAGTACGGGAATCAGGCCGTACAGTTTGGAGTGGCGGGAAAGAACGCGGTCAGCTTTGCCGGCAAGTTCCTGCCAGTCGTGCCACTCACCGGCGGCGTAGTGAATCTTCCTGAATGCGGCGGCTAACCGCTTAGCCAGGGGATCAATCGCGGCGGAGATCTCCACCAGATATCGCGCTTGCTTGAGGCGCTTGCGATAATCATGCAGGTTATCAGCGTCGAGGCGGGGAAATTCACCGGTCAGTTCCGCGAATATCCGCAAAGCCTGCGGGGCATTCGAATGCGCCCTTAAGGTCATGTGAGGCGATAAGACCGCTTCCAGCTCTATGCTAAGCCGGTTCATCCGTTTGCAGCGAGCATCGATGGCGGCCATCAGCTCATGGATTCCCTCTTTGCGCTGCTTTCTTATCCGGCCTGCGAGTTTGCCGATTTCACGGATGCAGCGGGGATTCAGTTGCTTCTTGCCTTCTGAAGCTCCTGCGAAAGTCTTGCGCAGGCTGTTGAGACGGGCCAGGTGCACATCCGCATCGCGTACCGGTTCAAGCGCCTTGCGCAACTTCTTCGCGACTTTGCTCCACTGCTGAAAGGCACGCGCGGCGGCAGAATTCGCAGCCAGCCCGCGCAGGGAAGACTCCAAGCCCACTTGCAGGCGCAAGGTGAGGCTGCGCAGGGCATGGACGCTCCTGCGGCTGGGTTTGCGGGCGCATTGCGCAAGCAGCTTGCGCCATGTCTCAAGCTGCTGCCGCCACTTTGGATGGAGAAGCATCGCGGATTGCGCTCTGGGGGAATGAAAAGCGAAATTCAACGGTTTTTGACCTCTTATTAACATATTGCACTGCCGGACCCGCTGGATGGAAGCATGGGGCTGTGAGTATTTCCAGCCGATCTCGAGTCCTATGGCTGGCGTATGAAATCAGAATGAACTGTCATGCAAGCTCGCTCCGGCTTCTCTGGAAGCCGCAACTGTTTATGGGGGTTTATCCTGAATGTACGGGGGTAGTTCTTTGCGGAGATTGATTTTGCTGGCGGTCTTGTCAGTTGTGGCGATTCCCGCCGGCGCGGCTGAACGGGTAACGGTGGAGCAGTTGGTGCAGGCGCTGGCGGCGGCTAATGCCGCGCATCGGACAGATGCCGACGTGGCGCAGCAACTATCCGGGATGGAACTGACCGAACGGCTGAACATGGCCAGGCAAACGCGCCTGAAGGCTGGACTTCCTGGCGAAAAATCCCGGCAGGCGCTGGTGGTTCTGACCGACTCATCGCAATTCCTCGATCCGCCGGCAGCCGAGATTCCCACAGATCCCACGCCGGAGGCAGCCGCGCTGAGCCAGATGCTGGTCTCGGTGGTCAAGTATGTGAATACAACGCTTCGCCAGTTGCCCAATTTTATGGCCACGCGCGAAGTCACCGTCTTTGAGGACAGGCCGCAAGAGGATCTGAACGGGGAAACCGGTTTGGTCCACTTGATTTACCTGCCCTTGCACGTCGTAAGCAGCTCCAACGTAGGGGTGACATACCGGGACGGCCATGAGGTGGTGGAGGAGGGTGCGGCGAAGGGCAAGGAAGCCGGATCGCAAGGCCTGGCGACCGCGGGAGTATTCGGGCCGATTCTGAGCACCGCGGTGGGAGACGCTGTCAAAGGCAACATTACGTGGGGCCGCTGGGAACAGGGAGCGGGAGGGAACCAGGCGGTCTTCCGCTATGCGGTTCCCAAAGACAAATCGCGTTACGCAGTTGGGTTTTGCTGTGTTTTAGGCGGGAACGACCCCGGCAATCAGGATCGAAGCAAATGGCGTTCGTTCAGCAAGGTGGTTGCCTATCACGGGGAGATTGCATTCGACCCGGTCAGCGGGACGATTCTGCGCATCACGCTGGAAGCGGAGATGCCGCCCGGAGAAGTCGTCACCAAAAGCCAGGTGATGGTCGAGTACGGCACGGTCGAGATCGGAGAGAAGAACTTCATTTGCCCTTTGAGGAGTGTCTCCATCCTGTCGGCGCATACTAAGCAGACGGCGATGGGCAAGCAAGCGGTGGTGAGTTACAAAGGCCCGGAAAAGATTTATCTGAATGATGTTGTGTTTGGGCATTATCACCGCTTCGGTTCACAGACACGCATCCTGACCGGAGAGAATATGTAACCGGCCGGCAATCTGTCCGTTCCCGCCGCCGTGAAGGCGGAATCGAGCAGCCAGCAACCCGCGCCGGCGGCAAGCCAGCCCGCAGCCGCGCAGAAGTATCTGCCCAATAACTCCAGTCAAAGCGATGATGGAATCTATCATCCACCATGCTCACGCTTCAATTCCAGTTATCCATGTGTTACAGGTCAGTCCGCCATCCGGGCCTGGTGAAAATGTCGCCATATGGTTTCGGCGGTTTTGCGCTGAACGACGGCGGCGAGCGATTCGGCAGTGGCTTGCTGCACCTCGCGCAGGCTGCCGAAGTGAGTGAGCAGACGCTGGCGGGTTTGCGGGCCGACGCCGGGAATGTTCAATAGCTCCGAGTCGCGATCGCGCATGGCGCGGCGCTGGCGATGGTAACCGACGGCGAAACGGTGGCTTTCGTCGCGGATCAGTTGCACCAGATGCAGCACCGGCGAATGGCGGTCGAGAACGACCGGCTCCTCCTCGTTGCCGTAGAGGTAGATGACCTCTTCGCGCTTGGCGATGGAAGCCAGCGGCGGCATGGCGAGGCCTGCGGCGGCGAAATCGAGAGATTCGAGCGCCTCGGCGGCGGCGTGAAGCTGGCCGAGGCCGCCATCGACGAGGATGAGCGAGGGGAGTGTTTTGGGCTCCTTGATACAAGCGTTTTCAGCTTCCCAGGTCCCCAAATGCGAGGGACCTGGGGCACCCCCTGTTTTGTTCAATCCATCGAGCAGGCGGCGATAGCGGCGCGTGACCACCTCGCACATGGAGGCGAAGTCGTCGACGCCGGCGACGGTCTTGATTTTGAACTTGCGATAGGCCTGCTTGTTCATCTTGCCGTCTTCCCAGACGACCAGCGAGGCCACCGTCTCCGCGCCCTGAATGTGGGAGATGTCGAAGCACTCGATGCGGCGGGGCAGTTCGGGGAGCATGAGCGCCTCGGCAAAGGCCTCCTGAATCGCCTTGCGCGAGGGTTCAAGGACGCGAAAACGCTGGATGTAGGATTGCTTGGCATTCTGGCCGGCCAGATCGACGAGGGAACGTTTTTCTCCGCGCTGCGGGACGGCGATTTCGATGCGATGTCCGGCGCGCTCGGTGAGCAGGGCAGCGAGGGCTTCGCGGTCGTCAAAATCTGACGGGACGAGGATGGAGCGCGGAACGTATCGCTGGTCGATGTAGAGCTGCTTGAGGAGGGAGCTGAAGATATGGCCGGCGTGAAAGTGAGGCTCTTGCTTCGTCGATTCCCAGGTCCCAAAATCGGGACCTGGGGCACCTGCTAATTGTTGCGAATCTAACTGTTCCGCGGCGGCTTCGAGCAGCTCCGGCAGATCTTCCCAGAAGAACTCGCGGCGATCGACGATTTTTCCACCGCGAACGTGGAAGAGGTTGACGGCCAGCGAGCCGTCCTCGAAGTGATAGCCGAAGACGTCGGTGTCGTCGCCCTGCTCGGCGGTGGCGGCGCGCTGCTTTTCCTGAAGCTGGTGGATGGTGGAGATTTGGTCGCGCAGTTTGGCGGCGGCTTCGAAGTGCTCGGCTTCGGCGGCGGCTGTCATGCGCGCGGTGAGGGCGCGTTCGAGTTCGGCGTGGCGGCCCTCCAGCAGCAGGCGCGCGTCTCGCACGGCGCTCGCGTAGATCTCCGGCGTGGTCAGCTCCTGAACGCAGGGGCCCAGGCAGCGATGAATGTAGTACTGCAGGCAGGCGCGAGGGTGGTAGCGGGAGAGATCGACCTTGCAACTGGGAATGAGAAAGCTGCGATGGATCAGCTCGACCACGCGGTAAGCCAGGCTACCGGGAAAGTAGGGGCCGAAGTAAGCCGCTCCGTCCTTCAGCAGGCGGCGGGTGACGAAGACCTTGGGAAAACGGTCGGCCATGGTGAGCTTGACGTAGGGGTAGCTCTTGTCGTCCTTGAGCAGAATGTTGAAGCGCGGCTTACGCTGCTTGATGAGATTGGTTTCGAGAGCCAGGGCCTCACTCTCGTTGCCGACCAGGATGTAGTCGAGATCGACGGCCTCGCGCATCAGCGAGCCGGTCTTGGCGTCGGCCTGAGTGGATTCCAGAAGGTAGGACCGCACACGCGAGCGCAGGTTCTTGGCCTTGCCCACGTAAATGACCGTGCCCTCTGCGTTTTTGTAGAGATACACGCCGGGCTGCGTGGGCAGAGTGCGGATTTTCTCGTAAAGATCCATGGGATAACACTTGTTCTAAGGATAGCCGGTCAGAAATCTGAGTTCGTGGATCAGGGAGCATCGATCATGAATAGCGTCGTCCCTTTTGAAACCTCCGCTGAGACGCCATGCTCCTAGTGTGCGTAACTGGCTGGGAAGAACACGCGCGAATAGATCGAATCACCGTACTGTTGTCCCGCCTGTAGATAATTCCGCCAAGACCTAGCACAAAGCCAACAGCCATAAGAATCCAATATGTATATGTACATAATTTATAAAGCCTCTCTGCCGATCCCTTTAAATATTCAGCTCTTTTGATAACTGCAGTTTCCAACGGGATAAGATCAAGATCGAAGCATAACACTCTAATTAGTTCGGCGAGCGCCAATATGTGATGAGCAACATTTGGCTTATTCACGGTTAGATTCTTTGCGATAGTATCTTTTATATCGCCATTTAGGTCTGTCAATTGCCTGTTAAGCTCATCTCGCCGCATCTTCAATACTCCGGTTTGAGCGGGAAGCCTGTCAAGCATTTTGGAAATACGGTCAAAATGTAATGATACTTTGGAATATGCTACGACAATATCAGAGACCTCCTCTCGCAAATCGTTAGCCGAGTTGGCTTCTCGGAACTGCGGAGTCACAGCTAGATCATGAATCTGCCTCAATCGTATATTAATATTCACTTGTTGTACTGTGGATACGCTGCTTTCATCATCCATGTCCAAAATATGCTGACATTCGGCCATAGAGTCTCGCATTTCCTTCAACTGGTCCTGGAATACCTCCTTTACAAGAAATGTGAGGATCATAATTAGGAACCCAATGATCGAAATAATGTGATTATGTTTTTTGAAGTAGGACGGTCGCTTACGCTTAATCTTAATATTGGAAAGCATCGTACCAACCTCCTGTCACGATTGATGGATATGCCCATAATAGCATTATGAGACTACCCTAAGAACAGCAGACTACCAAGTCAGCGAGTCGGCACGAAGGTAGCGGACTGTGGCAAATTACACTTCTCTATTCCCTGTCGGTCTTACTCACAACTTATCCAGATGCCGGAATCCGCTGGTGCCGAGCATCATGAAGAAAAAAAGTAGGAAGTTGTAGCAGGCGTGGACCAGGGTGCTGGAGGCCACAGACCTGGTCTTCAGGCGCACCGCGCAGAGCACGAGGCTGACCGCGATCACCTGAAGGAACGGACCGAGTGAATGACCTTGCTGATCGGCGTGCACGAGGGCAAAAGGGATGGTGGTGAGAATGGAGGCGTTCACCATGGCGAAGATGGACCACTGGGGATGGCCGTCGGCGTCGAGTGGGCGGGCAGGTTTGCCAGTGCTCTTTTCGATTGCCCAGTCCCAGGCCGTAGCAAGGGCGGGCAGCAGGAAGCCGCGGAAGAACATCTCCTCAAAGAAAGGCGCGAAGGTGACGCCGAAGGCGAACATCAGCCAGGCGGCGCCGGGAGAACGAAAGATCTCTTCGATGGGGGCGTGCTCGGGTCCGGGCAGCAGCAATTGGTCCAGCCCGGCCAGCGCGAAGCAGCCGACGGCGATGGCAGGCACTCGCCAACCCAGCTGGAGGGCCGTTGCGCCGCGCCAGTGGATGCCGACAAAGAAGCTTTTGTTCCAAAGCAGCGGAAAGATAGGGATGCTGAGGGCCAGGGTGATGAGATAGAGGACCGCCTCGGTGCCCAGAAGGTAGTGAACATTGGTTTTGATCTGATCCTGGGTGGTGACGCCATCCCAATGGAAGTGCAGGGCAACAAACATCAGCACCGTCATGCATACAAACCCGAAGAGCATGAAGGCCCCGAGCAGGCAGAGGTGGCCGAAATGGGGAATACGCGCCGGCGCAACGGCCTCGGGTTGTGAGAAGGACTGAAACAGCTCCGCTGGTTCATTGGTGGGGACGCCTGAATCCCAGGTCCCCAAATGCGAGGGATCTCCACCCCACGGACGAAGACCTGTCTGTGGGGACCCCGGACCTGGGGCACCCATATTTTCTGGCGCGATAGAAATATTCTGTTCCGGCTCGCGCGGCGTGTGGTCCTGATCGTTCATTGCAGCTCCGTCTTCTTTCTGCGGGGTGCGGAATTCTTAGGCGCGGGATTCTTTGTGATTGTACGCGTGGCGGGCGCGCCGACGGAAACCGGCGCAGCAGATGAAAGATCCGGCGTGAGGGCTGAATCGATATTCGCTGCATCATCGTCAGGTTCAGAGGGAGCCAGACGTCCGCTGCTGGAGGAGTAATAGCGCTTAAGGAACTGGCCGGTGTAAGAGCCGGGAGTTGCGGCAATCTTTGCGGGACGGCCCTGGCCGACGATGCGGCCGCCATCCTCGCCGCCCTCGGGGCCGAGGTCGAGAATCCAGTCGGCGTTGCGGATTACATCGAGATTGTGCTCGATGATGATGACGGTGTTGCCCAGGTCGGTGAGCCGGTGAAGGACTTCGAGGAGCTTGCGCACGTCGTCGAAGTGCAGGCCGGTAGTGGGCTCGTCGAGCAGATAGAGCGTGCGGCCGGTCTGGCGCTTGCTCAGTTCGCGGGCCAGCTTCATGCGCTGCGCCTCGCCGCCGGAGAGCGTGGTGGCGCTCTGGCCGAGGTGCACGTAGCCCAGACCCACGTCCATCATGGTTTGCAGTTTCTGGCGCACCTGCGGAACGTCGGTGAGCACGGTGAGCGCGTCTTCGATGGTCAGCTCCAGAATGTCGGCGATGGAGTGACCGTGAAATTTAACGGCCAGAGTTTCCTGATTGTAGCGGCGGCCGTTGCAGATTTCGCACTGCACGTAGACGTCGGGCATGAAGTTCATCTCGATGCGGCGCTGGCCGTCGCCCTGGCAGGCCTCGCAGCGGCCTCCGCCGACGTTGAAGCTGAAGCGGCCGGGTTTGTAGCCGCGTTCGCGAGCCTCGGGCAACATGGCGAAGAGATCGCGGATGGGCGAAAAGACCTGGGTGTAGGTGGCCGGATTGGAGCGCGGCGTGCGGCCGATGGGCGACTGGTCGATGCGCACCACCTTGTCAATCTGCTCGGCGCCGGCGATGGCGTCGTGCGCGCCGGGCTCCTCGCGCGAGCCGTAGATGCTCTTGGCGAGGGAGCGGTAGAGAATGTCGTTGATGAGCGTGCTTTTTCCCGAGCCGCTGACGCCGGTGACCAGGGTCATCACGCCCAGCGGAATGCGAATCGTCACGTCCTGCAAGTTGTGCTCTCTTGCGCCGGTGATGGTGAGCCATTTGCCGGCCAGGGGCCGCGGACGGGCGCGCTGCAACATTCCGGATGCGCCAGAGAGATAGCGGCCGGTGAGCGACTCGGGGCAGGCCATGATCTCAGCCGGCGTTCCCTGAGCAACGACCTGGCCGCCGAGACGGCCGGCGCCGGGACCGAGGTCGAGAACGTAATCGGCGTGGCGGATGGTCTCTTCATCGTGCTCCACGACCAGCACGGTGTTGCCCAGGTCGCGCAGCCGCTCCAGGGCTTGAATCAGGCGGTTGTTGTCGCGCTGATGCAGGCCGATGGAGGGTTCATCCAAGACGTATAGCACGCCGCGCAGACGTGAGCCGATCTGCGTAGCCAGACGGATGCGCTGTCCTTCGCCGCCCGAGAGCGTGGCGGCGTTGCGGTCCAGCGAGAGGTAAGTGAGGCCCACGGCGCAGAGGAACTCCAGCCGCTCGGCGATCTCGTGACGGATGCGCTCGGCAATGAGCGACTGGCGCTCGGTAAAGTTCAGGTTGATGGCCGCCGAGAGCGCGCGATTGAGCGGCAGGGCGGTGAAGTCGGCGATGGACAAGCCGCCGATCTTGACCGCCAGCGACTCAGGGCGCAGACGCTTGCCGCGGCAGACGGGGCAGGGCGTGGCGGACATGTAAGCCATCATCGATTCGCGATAGGAATCGCTGCGCGCCTCCTCGATGCTGTCGCGCAAGAAGGCGAGAATGCCGTGAAAGCCGGTGCGTGGGCCTTCGCCTTTGGGCGGGCCGTAGACAAGAAGATGCTGCTGGCGCGGGGGCAACTCATCGAAGGGCGTTTTGAGGTCGATCTTGTAGCGGTCGGCGGCGAGATTGACGAGCCTGATGAGGTACTGCGAGGTGGAACCGGGGCCGAGACCGTCCAGCAGCGGCTTCGACCAGTCGGTGATGACCTTGGCGGGATCGAGATCATAGAGCGATCCCAGGCCGTGACACTCCGGACAGGCACCGAAGGCGGAGTTGAAGCTGAAGCTGCGCGGTTCGAGCTTGGGCACGTCAAGACCGCAATCGGGGCAGGCCATGGAGGAGGAGAATAACTGCTCTTCGCTACCCGCAACGGCGACCAGCACCAGCCCGTTGGCCATTTGCAGGGCCTTGGCCACGGCCGCGTCCAGGCGTTTTTCCATGGAGGGTTTACGTAAAGATGTGATGGGCGGTTGAGTTCCCTCCCAGGTCCCCAAATGCGAGGGACCTGGGGCACCCTGCGGCGGGCTCTTGAGCAGGATGCGGTCCACGACCGCTTCGATAGTGTGGTTCTTGCGGCGGTCGAGCAGAACCGGCTCGGAGAGATCGCGCATCTCGCCGTCCACGCGGGCGCGAAAGCCCTGCCGGTCAATCTGATCAAGCAGTTCCTTGAACTCGCCCTTGCGCCCGCGGACGATGGGCGCCATCACCGTGACGCGCTCGCCGCGGCCCTGCTCCAAAATGCGCTGGACAATCTGATCCGCCGACTGGTGGGCGATGGGCTTTCCGCAGTTGGGGCAATGGGGCGCGCCAATGGAGGCATAGAGCAGGCGCAGGTAATCGTAGATTTCAGTGATGGTGCCCACCGTGGAGCGCGGGCTGCGGCTGGTGGTCTTCTGCTCGATGGATATGGCCGGCGAAAGTCCCTCGATGGAATCCACGTCGGGCCGCTCGATCTGGTCAAGAAACTGGCGCGCGTAGGTCGAGAGCGTCTCCACGTAGCGGCGCTGGCCCTCGGCATAGATGGTGTCGAAGGCCAGCGAGCTCTTGCCCGAGCCGCTGAGGCCGGTGACCACGGTGAGGGTGTTGCGCGGGATGCGCACATGGATGTCGCGCAGATTGTGCTGGCGCGCCCCGCGCACCGAGATGTGAGTGATGGGCATGAGTGAAATCGAATTCCCGTAAGCGTCGCGAGATTAGAGTTTTTTGTGGCTGCCGTCGCAGAGAACCGAATGGGCGCTGTGCTTGCAGCCGCAGAAGTGGACGGTTTTGGATTCAGGGGCGTCGAATTTTACTGGTGTGAATCCGGTGCCCTTGTGGCTGCCGTCGCAGAAGGGCTGGCCGGCGCTCAGGCCGCAGGCGCACCAGTAGTAACTTTTGCCGGCTTCGACCTGGACGGCATAGGGACTCTTTTGGGCAATGGTTGGTTCGGGCATGGGGAACTCTCCTAAAAAGTTGGTAGAGATATTATCGCCGAAATCGGAGACTAATTTTACGAATCGCCTGGCGGTTGCCCGGGCTGCGGTTGTCCCTGCTGAGGTTGTCCCGGCTGCGGGTGCGGCTGCATCATCTGCTGTTGCATCTGCTGCGGGGTGCGCGGCGTCTTGCCGGGAGGGAAGCCGGGCCGGACGGGCGAGTTGGCCGGTTGTTGCTGCTGCTGCTCCTCTGCTTCGGATTCTTCGTCGCTGGCCTGGGAGGGTTTGACGACTGCTGTTGCGGGCGCGGCGTGACGAACGCTGAGCACGATGGCGCGCGGGGTTCCCTGACCCTGGTCTCCGACAAGGACGACGTTGTAGCCGGAGCCTTGCAGAAGCTGGCTGAGCACATCGCGGGCCGGGCCGGGGCCGTAGACGCCAAAGACTCGCTGATCGGTATCGAATCCTACTACAGCTGCGCCGGTGGCGGTGGAGACGTCTTGCAGGATTTGCGCCAGGCTGGAGTTGGCGGCGTCGATGCGCAGGCCCTGGCTGTCCCAGGTGACGGAGGCTGGAACGGGCTTTTCGTTGGCGGGCCACTTGGGAGTTTCAGGCGCGGGTGGCGTTGCCGGCGCAGCCGCTGCCTGAGCCGCCGGGAATTGTGCCTGGGCCTTATGCATGGGCGGATGAGCCGGTTTATGCGCCGGAGAGGACAGGTTAGAGGGAACGGCGGCAGCGGGCGTTTGCGCACGGAGTGTCAGTGCACTGCCCAGAATCATGGCGAAAAGCGCCAGCAGTGCAACTCCCCGCAGGCGAAGAATTCCGAGCGAAACCGGCGAATTGGGCTGGAGATCAGTGGGCATAAAAACCATTTCCTGGTTCAGGCGGTTGAGTTCCTGCGCCGGGTTCCGATGGTTGTCCTCGGTGTCGAGCACCCCAGCGCGGAAGCGCCGCCCGGACACGTCGTTCCGTTGCCGCTCTACTGTACTAGACTATCAGTGACCGGCGAACGCTCACACAAGAGATTTCGCGCGCCGGGGAGGGTTCAACCGATGCGCTTTTGCTGGAAGGTTTTTGCCGCGCCGGCGGTTCTGCTGGCGGGTTTGGCTGCGCCGATGCCGGCGAGCGCCACAAGTTGCACCACGCAGGCCGGTATGTTGCCGCCGGACCGCAATGCGCTCGCCACAGTTGGGGGACGGCTGGCCGTGGCCGTGGCCGAGCAGGATTTTGCCGCGCTCAAAGCCGCCCTGCTGCCCGACGTGGCCCAGAACTGGGAGGGAATCCGAGAGGTGGTCGAGTCTTCCGCATCGCTGATGAAGGGCGGACAGATACAACTGCGCAGCCTCTATCTGCTGGACTCAACCGGCCTGGGAGCTCCCGCGGACACGCAGTTTTTCTGCACCAGCACGAGCGGCGCGCTGACCGTAACCCTGACCATTCGGGCTCTGCCGCCGGGCCGATATGCCGTGGTGCTGGCCGATGCAGTTGGAACGCCCTATGCCGGCCAGTTGGGTTTCATCCTGGTCTGGGACAGCCAATCCAATGGCTGGAAGCTGGTCGACCTGACCGTGCGGCCCGGTGTTATGGACGGGCAGGACGGCGTGTGGTGGTGGACGCACGCCCGCGATTTGGCCAGAGCGGATCAGCCATGGGCTGCCTGGTACGCCTACGAGACGGCGCGGATACTGCTGCTGCCGGTGGATATTCTCTCCTCGCCAAACCTGGAAAAACTCGCCAGCGAGCAGAGGGCGATTAAGAATTCTCCGCAAGACGCGTTTCCCCTGACGCTTCCGGATGGCCCGCGCACCTGGAAGATCAACACGGTTCGGGCTGACCCGACGATGCTGCACGCCGACCTGGGCGTGGCCTACGAATCGCTGGGAATTACGGACCCGGCGGCGCAGCGCACGGAAGCGATTGCCGTGTTGAGTGCGTTTCTGAAGACGCAGCCGGGGCTGCGGGAAAACTTTCATGGCATGTGGGCCTATGCGATGAAGGACGGCAAGCGGACTCCGGTGCTGGAGTTGCCCATGGCGCAGATACCGTAAGGGCAGCGGAGTTAGCCGCGCATCGCGCGTGTTAGCGGAGTTAGGCCGTAGCAGGCAGGCAAGATAGCGAGTTAGCGATTGGGAGGGAATATGTTCAAAAACATTGCCGTAGCCTATGGCGAATCTCCGGAGGCAGGCCGAGCCTTGGCCGCCGCAATTCATCTTGCGAAAACTCTCGGCCTAGGGCTTCAGGCCATCACCGTAATGGAAAAGCTTCCAGCCTACACAGCGTTTGCCACCAGTGCTGATCCTGCCATGCTCAGTGTTCTCGAGGAGGATCGCTCGAAATACTACGAACAAATGCAAGAAACAGCGCGAGCGCTTGCCTTACGCGATGGCGTGCAACTTGCGACTCATCTGGTGGACGGCGAGACGGTCGATGGCATCGTCAACTTCGTTTGCGATCATAAGATCGATCTGCTCGTTATCGGATTGCATCGCCGCCATGACAGGCTTTCCCGTCTCTGGAGCACGGTGTACACCATTGCGCAGAATGTTCCTTGCAGTGTCTTAGGCATCCATTAAAAAAAGACAGGAGCGGGCGATTGCGCCGTCCGATGCCGATTGCCGAGCTGGACACGGCGATATGTATTCGATCCAGGTGATGAGTGCCCAGAGACCGGAATGAAAGGAAGAAAGCAATGCCAGCCATTATCGATCTGCGTTCGGATACAGTGACGCGGCCCACGGCCCAGATGAGGGCGGCGATGGCCGCGGCCGAGGTAGGCGACGACGTCTACGGCGAGGACCCCACGGTCAACCTGCTGGAGCGGCGCGCAGCGGAGATCTTTGGCCGCGAGGCAGCGCTCTTTGTGCCCAGCGGCACCATGGGCAACCAGATCGCCATCCGCCTGCACACGCAGCCGGGCCAGGAGGTGATTGCCGAATCGCGGGCGCACATCCTGGATTGGGAGATGGCCACCACGGCGGTCTTTTCCGGCTGCCTGGTGCGCGCCGTTCCTGCCGAGCGCGGCATTCTGACCTGGAAGCACATAGAGCCGGTCATCCAGGGGCGCGGCGCTTTTCGCGCGGCGACCGGATTGATTGAGATTGAGAACACGGCCAACCTTGCGGGCGGGAGCTGCACGCCCCTTGGTGTTTTACAGGAGATTTGGGCCGGGGCAAAAGAGCGCAAGCTCCCGGTGCATCTGGACGGGGCGCGCATCTTCAACGCGGTTACGGCGCTGGGCGTGGACGTGAAGGCGCTTACCAGCGGCTTCGACACGGTGATGTTCTGCTTGTCGAAGGGACTGGGCGCGCCGGTGGGGTCCATGCTCGTGGGCTCGGCGGAGCTGATGGCGCGGGCGCGCATCTTCAGGAAAGCTTTAGGCGGCGGAATGCGGCAGGCGGGCGTGCTGGCGGCGGCGGGGCTGATTGCGTTGGAGCAGGGCCCGGCGCGGCTGCACGAGGATCATGCCAACGCGCGGCTGCTGGCCGAGGCGCTGGTCAAGATCAAAAATGTCGCCATTGATCTGGACGCGGTGGAGACCAACATCGTGGTCTTCCGGCTCAAGGGAGTGAGCGCGCCTGATGTGGCGGCGCGATTGAAGGCGCGCGGCATCTGGATGAGCGCCTTCGGGCCGGATGCGATCCGGCTGGTTACGCACCTCGACGTGGACCGCGCGGCCTGCGTGACGGCAGCCCGGGCGCTGACCGAAGAGATTGAAGCAGCGGCCAAGGCGGCTTGAGCGCCTTCGCTATTCAGTGATTTTACGGTTCCAGCAGAATCTTGCCGGTCGTCTTGCGCGCTTCCAAATCGGTTTGCGCCTGCGCGGCCTCGGAAAGTGAATAGATGTGCTCGGTGCGCAGTTTGAGTTCGCCGCTCGAGGCCCAGCCGAGCACGTCTCCTGCGCGCCACTCTAACTCCGCGCGCGTGGCCACGTAGTGCCACAAGGTAGGGCGGGTGATGAAGAGCGAGCCCTTGCTGCTGAGCTGGATTAAATCAAACGGCGGAACCGGCCCGCTGGATGCGCCAAAGAGGACGAGCATCCCGCGCGGGTGGAGGCAGTTCAGGCTACCTTCAAAGGAGGTTTTGCCCACCGAGTCGTAGACCACATCGACTCCTTTGCTGTTGGTGAGCCGCTTGACCTCCTCCACAAAGTCCTTCTCCAGATAAAGAATCACCTCTGCGGCGCCCGCCTGGCGCGACAACTCCGCCTTGGCCGCGGTGGAGACGGTGGTAATTACCCGCGCTCCCAGCCGCGCGGCCATCTGTGTCAGCAGCAAACCCACGCCGCCGGCTCCGGCATGAATCAGCGCCGTGTCGCCGGCCTTGAGCGGAAAGGTCGAATGGGAAAGGTAGTGCGCCGTCATGCCTTGCAGCAGCGCGGCGGCAGCCTGCTGCATGCTCAGCCCCGCCGGAACCTTGACCAGCGAAGCCGCCGGAACCAGAGCGTACTCGGCATAACTGCCCAGCACGTTCACCGAGGCCACCGCATCCCCGGCGGCAAAACCGGAGACGCCCGGACCCAGCTCCTCCACGGTGCCCGACGCCTCGCTGCCCGGCGTCAGCGGCAGGGCCGCCTTATAAACGCCCTTGCGAAAGTAGATCTCGATGAAGTTGACCCCGACCGCTTCCACGCGGATCAACACCTGCCCCGGCCCCGGCTGGGGAATGGGCAAATCGGCCAGATGAAGAACCTCCGGCCCGCCTGTCTCGTGGATCTGTATGGCTTTCATCGCAACTTCAGGATGAACCCTAAGGGCGTAAAAGGGCAAGTGGCGGGACTATCCGGTCAGCTTGGCGCTGGCCAGACGATTCAGGCTGATGCCCTGCTCGGCCGCTTCCAATGCGAGAGCCCGATGTACCTGCGGCGGAATGCGGACGCGAAACTCGCCGCTGTAACGCTTTTCAGCCAGCGGAGTGGGCGGCGCTTCGCCGTTGGCGATCATATCGGCAACGGACACGGCAACTATCTTGCGAATCCCGGCCAGCGCCATCTCCGGAGCCGAGGCAAGCCAACTGAGTGAAGGAAACTCCGCGCAGAGGGCGAGATATTCGCCGTCCTCCTCCGACCAGGTGACGCGATAAGTGTAATGGTCAAGTTTCTTATGGTTCATTGCGGCTTCTCCTTCATGTCGTTTGCGTCGAGGTTGTCTTTCTCTTGCAATCTCTCAATGGCCAGCAGAACCTGCCGGACCTGATAAGGCTTAGCATTGCCCTTGTCATTCTGAATATTCACGCGTGGATCTCCAGGCCAAGGAGTTTTGAAAACCGCATGGCTGGATGCACTTTGGCGCGGCTTGCCGAAATAGGCTACACAGACCTTACACAAATCCGCAAAGCGTATCTGCGCCGGGCCACTGCGCATCCTGTCGAGAATTTTGGCAATATTGACCACACCATAATGGTATCAATAGTGGTACCACTACGCAAGTAAAGTTTTTGTGCAATATCCAAATCCGGACAGGAACCAGAGACACCAAATCCCGCCTAGACGATGCCCAGACGGGATTTGATATCTCTCTATTCTCTAATTTCTAATCCCTGATTTCTGTTTTCTGCGACAGTACTTGCGGCGCTTCAGATGCGCGCAGGCGCACCAGGCTATCGATGGAATAGGGCGTGCGCTGACGGCCAGCGTAGAAGAGGCGCACCAGCAACTCGCCCAGCAGGCCAATAGCCAGCAACTGGATGCCGGCGACAATCAGCACCGAACCGATGACAAACATCGGTCCATGATTGTGCATCACATTCGCCTGAGGGTTGAAAATCTTCATTCCCAGCAAACTGGCCGCCATGCAACTGCCCGCCAGGATGCCCAGCATGCCGAAGCCGCCGAAGAAGTGCATGGGCCGATTCATGTGCCGGAGCAGGAATCGGATGGTCAGCAGGTCGAAGAAGACGCCGAAGGTGCGCCCGATGCCGTAGTGGCTCTTGCCGCGCTCGCGGGGGACGTTGCTGATGGGGATTTCGCAGATCGACGCGCCATACCAACTGGCCAGCGCAGGGATGAAGCGGTGCATTTCGCCGTAGAGCGGGATGTTCTGGATGACCTCGCGGCGATAAGCCTTGAAGGTGGTGCCGAAGTCGTGGATGGGCACGCCGGAAAGTTTGGCCATCAGCCAGTTGGCACAGCGCGAGGGAAGGCGGCGCATGACAAAATTGTCAACCCGCTCCTTGCGCCAGCCGGAGACCACATCGTAGCCCTCATGCAGCTTTTCCAGGAAGTTGGGAATCTCGCCGGGATCATGCTGCAGGTCGCCGTCCATAGACAGGATAAACTCGCCGGTGGCGTGGTCAAAGCCCGCGGCCAGCGCCGAGGTCTGCCCGAAGTTGCGGCGCAGCTTGATGACCAGCACGCGGCTGTCGACCGCGGCAATTTCGCACATCAGCTTGCAGGTGCGGTCGTTGGAGCCGTCGTCCACCAGCACCAGCTCAAAACTCTCGCCCACCTGCTCCATCACCTGCTTCAGGCGCGCGTATAAGACGGTCACATTCTCCTCTTCGTTGTGAAAGGGAATGACAATCGAATATTTGGGCATATTGATAGTGTAGACTCCGCAACAATGAAATGGATTACAACACTTTTTGGAATTGGGTTATTCCGCGTAACAACAGCAAACGGAGATGCGCAGGAGAGCGATAAGCTACCGCTCCAGCTCCTCGAGCATGGCCTGCATCTCACTGACAGCATGGTGGTTGCCGCTGTGCGCCGCACATTCGATGCCGGTTTTGAGCCGGGTGATCGCATCCTGGATGCGGCCTGCCGCAGAAAGCGTCTGCGCGGCCATGAAGTAGCCTGCGGTATAGCCCGGATCGTTGGTCAGCAGCGTGTCAAATTCGGCCAGCGCAGCGGCCGTATCGCCCCGGCCGGCAAGTTCCATGGCCAACCCATAGCGGGCAAAACTGTTTTTCGGGTCCAGCTCCAGAATCTTTTTGAGGCCAGTGATTTTGTCCATATTGCTCGAAAATGCGGCCAATTAGCGCCGCGTGGATTTGCGTAATTGGCGGCGATTGCCGAAACTGGAACCAGACGCCCTCTCATGCCGTCTGCCGCCAGCTTCATTCTACCGGGCGGCGTCGAACTTGAGCGGCACGCTATGGAACGGAGTCAACTTGCAATGAATCCCATGGAAACCAATCCGGCGACGCGCACCGTGGCCAGCACGCAGTCGGAGATGACAGAGATCATTCTGCCCAACGACACAAACCCCCTGGGAAATCTGCTGGGCGGGCGGCTGATGCACTTTATCGACGTGACTGGCGCCATGGCCGCTTACCGGCACGCGCGCACCTACATCGTGACCGCGGCCATGGACCACATCGACTTTATCCGGCCCGTGCACCTGGGCCATCTGGTCACGCTCAGGTCCAGCGTCAACCGCGCCTTTTCCACTTCTATGGAAGTGGGCGTAAAGGCCTGGGCGGAAGACACGCAGACCGGCGTGCAGCAGCACGTGGCCAGCGCCTACCTGGTTTTTGTTGCCATCAATAAGGACGGCAAACGCATGCGCGTGCCGGAGTTGATTCCAGAGACCCCCGACGAGAAACGCCGCTATGCCGATGCGCTGCTGCGCCGCGAACATCGCGAGGCGGAGGCTGTGCGCCGCAAACAGGAGACGCTGGCCCACGACACCCAGGAGAACGCGAAAGCCTGAGAACCGCAATCGTACGGAAGCGCATCTAAAGAACAATCAGGTATTCAAGGAGCAATCAGACACTATGGCGCATTCGCCCGTACTGCCTTCGCCCGTCGCTTTGCCGGGCATCTCGAAGATTATCGCTATCGGTTCCGGCAAAGGCGGAGTGGGAAAGACCACGATAGCCGTCAACCTGGCGATTGCGCTCAGCAAGCTCGGGGCACGCGTGGGCCTGATCGACGCCGACGTCTACGGTCCCAATGTGCCGCTGATGATGGGCTCCAGCCAGCAGCCGGCCGTGGGCGAGGACAATCGCATCCTTCCCAACGTGACCCACGGCATCAAGACCATCTCCATCGGCTACATCTCCCCCGGAGACAAGCCGATGGTGATGCGCGGACCAATGCTGCACCAGATCATCCGCCAGTTTTTGCAACAGGTGGAGTGGGGCGAGCTGGACTACCTCATCATCGATCTGCCTCCCGGCACCGGCGACGTGGTGATTTCATTGGTTCAGACCGTGCCGCTGACCGGCGCCGTGGTGGTATCCACGCCCAGCGACGTGGCCCTGCAAGACGCGCGCAAGGCTCTGGAGATGTTCGCGCAGGTCAACGTCGAGGTGCTGGGCATCGTGGAGAACATGAGCCACTTCACCTGCCCGCATTGCAGCAAGGAGATCGATATTTTCTCCCGGGGCGGCGCCGAGCGCACCGCGCAGCAGTTCAATGTTCCCTTCCTGGGATCGATTGAGCTGGTCCCCGCCATCCGCGAGGGCGGCGACCGCGGAATGCCCGTTGCGCTGGCCGGACCGAAGAGCCCGCAGGCTGCCGAATTTTACGCTGTCGCGGAAAAGCTGATGAAGCAGGCCGAAGAGGCCGCGGCCGCAGCCACCGACGTGATTGAAATCAGCTAAGCCATATGCGGTGGGCCACCTGCGGTGGGGCCAACCGCTCGCTATTCGCTCGCAATGGCTTGTTTGACTAACACAAATACACCTGCGATGGAGCCGACTGCCTGAGGCCCAGCTGAGTCAGAAAAAAGCGGGGCGAGCGCCCCGCTTTTCTGTTGGTTGAATGTGCAATCTACCGCCAGTGTCCTTCCTGCATTTCCCAATGATCACCATGGCGGACCCACCTGTGCGCCTCCCAGCGCGCTCCAGGGCGGGGTGGACGCTCCCAGCGGCCGGGAACCCAGACATAACGGGCGCCGTCCCAGCGGTGATAGCCATCGATCCACACGAAACCACGCTCCGGTGGCCGTCCGCGCTCTTCGTGCATGGGCGGCGGAGGGCCTATGCGGACCACAACCTGCGCAAGTGAGGCCGCAGGCAACAGTGTGAAAGCCAGCAGTAATGCCAATGCAATCTTCTTCACGATGAATCAACTCCTCCTGAGGGTTGAGTTAACTGGTTCTAGTTTCCGGAATCATGCAGCCATTCCGGCCTGTTGATGACTTCAACGTTGTTCGGCGAAAATAGTTGCGGTCCATTGCAAACCGCACCCGGACTACTTTTACTCCCCCTGGTTTCCGCATGGATGTATCAAATTGCACAGGCGGCTATGATGGACTAAAGCATGGTGTCCTAAATCTTGATTCAGAGATGGGAAACTACTCATCTTGCGCCAGCAGTTCATCGGAAAGAAGACTATGAGCAAGATTTTGATTACCCCTAAGGACCGCGTCTTTGTTCTGACTGGCGCGGGCATCAGCGCGGAGAGCGGATTGCCTACCTTTCGCGCCGCGGACGGGTTGTGGGCGGGCAACCGGATTGAGGATGTATGCACACCGGAGGCCTGGGAGCGCAACCCGTGGAAGGTGTGGGAGTTTTATGCCGGGAGGCGGAAGGCGGGCGCCGAGGCCAAGCCGAATCCGGCGCATGTTGCGCTGGCCGAACTGGAGCAGCAACTAGGCGACCGGTTTTTTCTTTGCACGCAAAATGTGGATGATCTGCACGAGCGGGCCGGCAGCCGTCGGCTGCTGCACATGCACGGCGAGCTGGCCAAAGCGCATTGCGAGGATGATTGCGGCCGGCCGCCGGTGGAGGATCGTGCGATCTATCGAAGCCTGGACGAGGTGCGCCGCTGTGCGTGCGGCGGAAGGCTGCGCCCGCATATCGTCTTCTTCGGCGAGATACCGCTGGAGATGGAGCGCATACATCAGGAGATAGCAAACGCAACCCTCATGGTGGTCGTCGGCACCTCGGGATCGGTCTATCCGGCAGCCAGCTTCGTTCATTGGGCGCGGCAGCATGGCGCGCGCGCCGTGTACGTGGGGCCGGAGCCGCCGCTGAATGCCACGGCCTTTACGCATGTTGTCGAGGGCAAGGCAGGGGATGTGTTGCCGGGGCTGTTTGTTGTTGAGCAGAGTTAGGGCATTGTGAAGGGTTTGCGGTCTCCCACCCTGGATGCATTGGATCAAAAAGCAGGTTCTTCGACTCCGCTGCGCTTCGCTCAGAATGACAGGCGAGGATGGGAGACCAGCAGGGCCAAGCCTACTTCTTCTCCGGGACTGTAACCTGCTCAGGATACGTGAACGGCTCGTTGGCCTTGAGCCGCTCGGCCTCCCGGTCGAGCCGGGCTCGCCTGGAAACTTCGGTCAAATCCTGGTCGTGCGCTGCGCGGCGGACTTCGGCTTGCGCGGGGTGGAAGGGGTTGGGGATGGTTTGCATTTGGTTTTCTCCGTTCCTGTTCTTGCGGCCAGAGGGGCCGGTTCTGTTGCTTCGGTTGGTTTTCTGAGGCTGTTGCCGGCGGATTGGATGTACTCCACGCGCCGGAAACGCAGCGCTGTCCAGTCCTCGTCGATGGCGACGGCGCGCACGGTGTCAAAGCCCGCGGCCCGCAGAGCATCCCAGCCGGTATCGCGGTTGAAGTCGCACTGGTATTTCTTCGAGGTTCCCTTGGGATAGGCAAACCACACGATGGCATCGCCGGGAGTGCGCGCGGCTACAGCCCTGGCCAGAGCGTCCACCTCGCTTTTCCGGGTTACAAATGCCAGGAAGAAGCGGATATCCGGAACCGACTCAATGTGATGGTGAATGGTGAGAATGGGAAGGCGCGCAAGCTCCGGCAGAAAGCTTTCGGGAGCATGCAGAACGAGGATCTCCTGCTGATCCGTGAGGTTGAGTTTTTCGAATATTTCACTCATGGAATTTCATCATATTCCAATCGCAGAAATAATCTGCAAATCCCGGAAAGGAATTTTCTCGTGTAATATCGGGTTATCCCGAGCATGATTTGCTCTCCAGGAGGAGGCGCCCGTGCCTGAAGTCAATCGTTCCTCATCGTCTCAACACGTTTCGGCTCCGGCCGCGCGAGATTCCCGCTCCGAATCCGGCATTCAACACCCGCTGCGCATCGCCCTATTTGGCTTTGGAACGGTGAGCAGTTCGGTGGCTCGGATTCTGGTTGAGTCCAAGCCCGAAGGTCTGGAGTTGACCCACATTTATGTTCGCAGCATCGCGAAAAGGCGCGTGGACTGGGTCCCAGCGAACGTGCAATGGAGCGAGGACGTTGATGCTGTGCTGGCTTCGGACGTGGATGTGGTGGTGGAGCTGGCCGGCGGCCTGGACCCGGCAGGGAGCTGGGTGCGCAAGGCGCTCAAGGCCGGCAAGAGCGTGGTGACGGCCAATAAGAAGCTCATCTCCTGCCAGGGCGTCGAGCTGGAGCGGCTGGCCGCCGCCGGCGGCGGGCAGTTGAAGTACGGCGCCGCGGTGGCCGGAGGGATCCCCGTGATTCCGGGGCTGGAACAAGGGCTGGCCGGGGATCAGATTGTGCGCATTGAAGGCATTCTGAACGGCACTTGCAACTTTATTCTGAGCCGGATGCAGGAGGGCGCCGAGTACGCCCCGGTGCTGGTGGCGGCGCAGACCAAGGGTTATGCCGAGGCCGATCCCACCGAGGACGTGGGCGGCTTTGACGCGCGCGCCAAACTGGCCATACTCATGCGGCTGGCGCTGGGCGTCTCGGTGGACCCGGAGGAGATTACGCCCCAGCCCATCACGGCGATTACCTCCGTGGACTTCAGCTATGCGCGCGAGTTGAACTGCACCATTCGCCAGATTGCGCGGGCCGACCGCGCCGGCGGGCAGATTGCAGCCAGCGTGGGACCGATGCTGGTGGACCTGCACTCGCCGCTGGCCTGGTCGCGGGGCACGGAGAACATGGTGGTCTTTACCGGCCGCTACGGCGGCGATGTGGTCTTCAGCGGCCACGGCGCAGGAGGCCATCCAACGGCGGTGGCCGTGGTCAGCGATTTGCTCGCTTTGGCGCACGGGTCAAAGAGAGTTGAGGTTCCAGCGTTTCCGGCGCGCCTGAGCGCCGAGTTCGAGGTTCCCCATTACATCCGCTTCATGGTCAACGACAAGCCGGGAATTATCGCCGACATTACCGTGGCGCTGGCCAAAGAGGGCATCAACATTCGCGCCATTGTGCAGAAGCCGGGCTATCCGTCTCACGCGCTGCCCTTCGTCATGACCGTCGAGCCATGCAAATCCTCGGCCCTCAAGCGCGCCATGGCAGCCATGAGCGGCAAGAACTACCTGCTGCAGGAGCCGCTGGATTTGCAGATGCTGGAGTAGCAGAAGGGGCATGCACGGCGTAGCAGAGAATCCCAAGGAATTTGCTAGAATGGCAAGGTGCGGCCACGTTCCGCGCTGATATTCATAACTTGATATCTATTACAGAAGCCTGGAACAGGAGCGAGGCGGTATGAGTGTAACATCCGATCAGAAGGCCAGTCTAAAGTATCTGAAGTATCGGCCCGACATCGATGGGCTCAGGGCTGTAGCAGTCCTAAGCGTACTGGCATATCACACTGGAATAAAGGGAGCCCCCGGAGGGTATGTTGGCGTCGATGTATTTTTTGTTATTTCAGGTTACCTCATTAGCTTCATCGTATTTTCTGAGATCGCTGCTTCTCGTTTTTCTGTCATTGCATTTTATGAGCGCCGCATCCGCCGCATCTTCCCTGCGCTCTTTGGTATGTTAATCGTGTTCTCCGCTTTAGTCACTCTTTGCTTATTTCCTAACGAGCTTGTCGATTATGGAAAGTCAATGCTGGCGGCTACTGCCTCTGTTTCAAACTTCTATTTCTGGCAGCATTCCGGGTACTTCGATTCACCAACCTCGAATCCCCTGCTGCACACATGGTCGCTGGCCGTCGAAGAACAGTTTTATATTACTTTCCCGCTCTTTCTGGTGCTGATACGGAGGTTTTTTCCCCAACGTCTGCGGATTTCAGTGGTTGTTCTATTCTTTATTTCATTGTTGGTCAGTATCTTTGTCGTCCTGTATGATCGGTCGACAGCCTATTATATGCCCTACACGCGAGCATGGGAATTACTGCTGGGAACGATATTGTCCCTGGGAATGTTTCCGCGCTTGAGTGCGGCTTGGCAGAGGAACTTATCCACTCTTGCCGGAATCGGAATGATCGCAATCGCAGTTAACTTTTATACACTCGAAACGCTCTTCCCCGGTTTCAGCGCGCTACTGCCCTGCCTGGGAGCGGCGCTCATTATCGGCGCCGGTGAATCTGGTTCTTCTCTTGTCAGAGCGGTGCTGTCGTGGCGCCCTGTTGTATTTATCGGGCTCATTTCGTACTCCCTCTATCTGTGGCACTGGCCAGTCATCATCTTGTTTGGACTCGGTATCTTTGTTATGCCGGGGATGCCGGGGATGTTTGCCGGACTGATTTCGATGCATAATTTCGTAAGACTTCTTGATATATTGATTTCAATTTTGCTTGGAATCCTTTCCTGGAGATTTGTAGAGCGTCCCTTCCGGAGTGGTCCGATGCGCCTGAGTGGGCGGCCACTCTTTGCTCTGGCGGGCACATTCATGATCATTCTTATGTCTTTCTCATCGTTGGTGATCTTTACAGGAGGTTTCAAAGGGCGCTTTTCTAAAGAATCTGTTCAGATTGCATCTTATATCGGCACTAAAGAGGTTTTGGGCCCGACGCGGGCGGGTAACTGCTTTATCCAAAGCTATCAACACTTCCAGGACTACGACCCCAATCAATGCTTGCACCAAGTCGACGGAAAAAACAACATTCTTCTCTTGGGAGATAGCAAATCCGCTATGTTGTGGTTCGCGCTGTCAACATCTCTTTCCGAGGCAAACATTTTAGAGGCCAGTACCGTCAACTGCATGCCATTTATCCATCCATCAGGCTCTCCCGACTGTAATAAAATGATGGATTACATATTTCAGAGCTATCTCCCGACGCATCCTGTTCATGAAGTGCTGCTGGCAGCGAGGTGGAAGGCGAAAGACCTGGGAGGACTTATGGATACAATTCAATGGGCGAAGGATCATAAGGTTCCAGTGATACTCGTTGGACCGGAGCTGGAATATGAGGTCCCGCTGCCGCGGCTTCTGGCTTATGCCATTAACCAGAACAAACCAGAACTTCCTGGCCAGTATCGGTCGAGCGAGGGCAGGGAACTTGATGCAAGATTAGGGAGCTTAGCTCTAAACGTTTGGCATGTGCCGTACATTTCGCTGTACAGTGCGACCTGCAAAAACAGTAGCTGCACTGAATACTCCGACGCTGCGCACAAAACTCCATTGATGTTTGATGTAGGTCACCTGAGTGGACCCGGCTCGTTGCTTATTGTGCAACGTCTGAGAGACCAAGGCGAATTACGAGTTTTGACTGATCGAAGATGAGTCAGAAGGCCGGTATGGACAAGAATAAAAATCAGCGCGGCCAGGCAGATTACTAAAGCTTCACAGTCCAAGAGTAACCCGGCAACCTGGAACTTCACAGTCGGTGTAATTTAAAGGCGCTTCTCTACTCACTTATCAATGAAATAGTGCATTCTTCTGCTTAACTTTCCGATTATTTTCCAGATGCCGCGACGGATGCGACGAAGAGGCGGTGCACGCGGCGGTCGTGCGAGAGCTCGGGATGAAAGGTGGCTGCGAGGATACGGTTCTGGCGGACCAGCACCGGGAAGCCATCGCGACGGGCGAGCACCTCTACACCGGGACCAATCTGGCTGATGCGAGGAGAGCGGATGAAGACCATCTCCAGCGGCCCGCCGGCAAGGGCGGTCTCGGCGGTGATGATGACCGAGTCGATCTGACGGCCATAAGCGTTGCGCTCGACAACTACATCGAGCACGCCCATGCTGCGTTGCACAGGGTTGAGAACTTCACGCGCCATCAGGATCACTCCCGCGCAGGTGCCGAAGACGGGCTTGGTCCCACAGAACTCCTCCAATGCTTCAAAGAAGCGGTGCTTCTCGAGGAATTTGAGCATGGTGGTGGATTCGCCGCCGGGCAGCACCAGGCCGTCCAGGGACTGGCCGTCCAGGCGGAGTTCTTGCGGAGTCTTCACCAAGGAAGGGCATGCGCCGGCCTCGGTGAGGGCTTGCGCGTGGCTGGCGTAGTTGCCCTGGATGGCCAGGACGCCGATGGCGGGCTTTGCTCCCTGAGTCAATTACCTTCCTCTCGCGTATAACCGAAGGGATTGAAGACTTCGACGTTGAACGGTTTGAAATCCTTAACATTTCGCGTGGCGACGATGAGCCGAAGCACGCGCGCCGTGGCCGCGATCATAGCATCTCCACTCAGTTCGTCCGGTTTGCCTGCCATGATTCGCGCCCATTCGCGAAACATCCGGCCGTCCATGGGCAGCACCGAAAAGTTGGTCATGATGTAATCCAGCCAAGCCTCAATCTCAGTGGCTTTCATGTGGTCTTGTTTGCGGGTGATCTCCGCGCCATCCTGAATCTCTCCAATGACGACAGCCGGGATCGCAATCTCTTCAGGGCGCACAGCATGAAACCAAGCCAGAACCGCTCCATGCGGCTTGGCCTTGCGCAGTTCCGAGATTACATTCGTGTCCAGTAAATACACGGTCTATTCCTGATCGTCCGGCGGGGAAAAGCGAAGTCTCCGGCGCGGGGGAATATAGAGGTCGTGAGGACCGTTTGGGTCGAGGAGAATGTCCTTAATGTTGGGGCGTGCCGAGTCTGTCAACCGCTTCCATTCGTCGATGGGAACGAGGACGGCTGTTTCGACGCCGCGGCGGGTGAGCACCTGCGGGCCGTTCTTGAGAGTGGCGTCGAGGAACTCACTGAATCGCGCCTTTGCGTCATAGACCTGCCAGGCCATGGGAAACCTCCTCTGATATAGTCATATCACTAGTCATATGACCAGGTCAAGTAACTGCTGGGACTGGCCGTCCAGGAGGAGGACTTCGGCTTGGGGAGTTGAGGGTTATGGAATTTGGCACATCCTGTTGAATTCCCGCGCCGGGGTTTCGCCCTTTGATCGCCCAGTTGGCTTGGTTAAATTGTTGAAAATAGACTAGTTCTCTGATTCACCCAGGCTTATTTCCGGGCGATTTGGGGAAAACATTTGTTGCATTTTTTCGCAAACTGATGCGCTAACTCATGAATTTTGAGTGATTTGCGAATCCGGAGGCGGCGATTCGACGGTGTTTTGCGCTGTTGCGGGCGAGGCCGGGGCGGAGCGGGAAGGATGGCCGCCAGAGGAGGGTTTCCGTATGGGTGCGGAGCGGACGGTGTGCAGTAGACGGGCGGTGCGGGCGATGCTGAGCAGGTGATCGACATCCGAGTCGTAGAGCAGGCCGCGCAGGTTGGCATAGGCGACACAGGCGATGTAATCGGAGATGTTCTGGCGGCTGATGAGGGCAGGCATAGCTGCCTTGTAGGCGGCCAGCGCCTCCTGACTGGAGTCGAATTCACTCTTGTTTCGGCTGCGAGCGGAGAGACGGGCACGCTCGTATGCGGCCATGCAGAGGGCGATTGCGGGGTGGTCGAGGGGCGAGGGACCGGGAGAGGCGTCGATGACGGGATCGGCGCGGCGCTCGGCGGAGGGCTGGGTGAGAGCCGTCACGAGGGCTTGTCGAAGTTGAGTGATGCCTGGACTACTCATAGGAATAGAGTGGCAGAAATGTAGATAATTATCTGCAAATTGTCAGGAAAAAATTTAGAAATAAGTTATACTCCCACCCTTGGCAAGATATCAAACCGCAGATCCTTCGGCTTCGCACAGGACGCGAAGGATGGGGCAGCCGGCACCTGCGGTGCGGCCAGCGGCCTTCGGCTCGGAGAAACGAAATCGCTAGCATGCTGGATTTAAGCCGGCACGTACCGCTCGATGGAGAGATTCTTTGCGTGCTCCCTGGTCCTGGAGACGTCATAGGCGAGCTGCATGCGCAGGAGGTGGTCCATCTCCGGGCCGAAGGCTTTTTCGATGCGCAGCGCCATGTCGGGCGTAAGGGCGGAGTTGCCGTTGAGAAGATCTGAGAGCGTAGCGCGGCGCACCTGTAGAATCTCCGCGGCCTTTGACACGCTGAGGCCGAGCGCCTCGATGACTTCGGTCTTAATCAGGCTGCCTGGATGGGGCGGGTTCTTCATGGGCATTTAGGTCTCCTCAGTAGTAATCGATCAGGTCAATATCGCTGGCGGCATTGGCATCTTCGACCTAAGGGGCTTAGGCTCGAAGTTCTTCGATTTGCTCAAGAGGCATGATCCGCGCGACGCGTTGCATGACCTTCTTGTCTTGTTCAGCCATCTTCAAGTCGTAAGCTGCCTGCAATCGCATCCACACTTCCGGTGAGCCGCCCAGAAGGCGAGAGATCTTCAGACACATGGCGGCGGAAAGGGGCCTGCGCTCCGCCAGGATGTCATGAAGCATCTGGCGGGAGACGCCGAGAGCCTTGGCTGCGGCCATTACGGACAGGCCAACAGAGGGCAGAATATCTTCCTTGAGAATTTCACCCGGATGAACGGGCGGCAGTGCGCTCTTTCTCGGCATTGTTACCTACTTTCCGCACACGACCAACTAAGCGACAGATATGGTGAGTTCCTTGCCGAGAACATGGAAGGCTTCGGCGATGCGGTCCACTTTGGTGGCGTGAGAGAGAGTGGTGAGGCGATTGATCTCCTGCTTGCTGGTTTTCAGGCGCTTGGCCAACTCCGCCGGTCGCACATTCTGGCGAATCATCTCGTTGAGCAAAGCGCACTTGAGCGAGAGGCTTGCGGGCAGCGCGATGAGGTATTCTCCCTTCCGTTTGGCGGTGGGAGCGGGAGTGATACGGCGCTCGTCGAGATAATGCTCCAGCGCCAACTCCAATGCCTCGGCCGCGTACTTGAGAGCGTCTTCCAGCGTTTCGCCATCGGTGATGGCTTCCGGCACGTCGCGGAACGTTACTGTATATCCGCCTTCTTCGGGAAGGCCAGGAGTTAATTTAGCGGCATATTGCAACATCACTTTTCTCCCTTCAGGCCGAGCTGGCGCTTGATGCTCTCGACTGTGCCTGTACGTATCTCCTTGCCGTGCGTTGGCATTACGGTGGTTTTGCCGTTCAGGGTGACGTACATATGGGATCCTTTGCCCCGCGAGCGGTCGAATTTTGCGCCCTTGCTCTTCAACCACCGTTGGAACTCGGCGCTGTTCATTTATCGATAGTACACAAAAATGTTTACTGAGTCAAGCGTATGCGAGTACCCACAGTGGGGCCAGCGGCCAATACTCTGTCTTTTCTCGGATTTACTCCGGTGGTATCCTATCTTTATGCAGATTACCGTCGAATTGCCCGATGAGATGGCCCGGCAGATGATACCTGCCGGGGATGATCCCGCGCGCACGGCATTGGAAGATATGGCTGTGGAAGCCTATCGCGCGCACCGGCTGACGGAATACCAGCTCGCGACTCTGCTGGGAATGGGGCGGTATGAGCTGGACGGCTTCCTTAAGCGGCGCGAAGTGTGGCTGGAGTACACGACGGACGATCTGCGCCAGGAAGTGGAAGCCGGCGAACGGCTGTGGAAGATGCGCCAGCAAGAACTGGCGGCTACAGGCAAGTAGCACAGCCCATGATCGTAGTTGCCGATTCCAGCCCGCTTCGCTATCTTGTTCTCATTCGAGAAATTGAACTACTTCCAGTTCTCTATGGAAAAATTATTCTTCCACCAAGCGTGGTCCGTGAACTCACGCAGAATACGACTCCGAGACCGGTTCGAATTTGGATGGCGCATCTTCCGGAATGGGTGACGGTTGTATCTCCTCGCCTGCCGCTAGCAGAATTTCCATCCGCGCTTGATCCTGGAGAACGAGAGGCGATTGCTCTGGCCGTAGAGCTTTTCGCCGATCTTCTGCTAGCCGATGACGGAGCGGCAAGGATGGAAGCGGCGCGGCGGAAGATTCCAGTGCAGGGAACACTGGGTGTTCTTGATCTTGCCGCTGAGCATGGCCATGTCGATTTTTCGAAGGCTCTTGGCAAATTGACAGGAACAAATTTCCGGGCAGGCACAAAGCTGATTCAATTCTTTTTGGATCGAGATGCACAGCGCAAACGCTGAGGTTTGTGGATTTCCCCCTTCCGCAAAGAACGCGGAAGAATGGGGCAGCCGGGGACTGGCCGTCCAGGCGGAGGCCTTCAGCTCGGGGAACGAACGGGGAGGGTTCCCATCCTTCGCTAGAAAAAATGAAGGATGGGGCAGCCGGCACTTGCGCTTTCTATTCCTTAGCGCCAGCGGATTTCAGAAGCCTGATGATATCCGTATGGTTGAAATACTGAGCTGCAACCAATGCAGTAGCGCCATCAATCGGCCTCTTCACATTTATGTCTGCACCATTTGCAATTAACTCCCTCACGACATCCGTATGGCCTTTCTCTGTCGCAATAATTAGGGACGTGGCGCCGGAGGTTCTCCTTGCATTCACGTTAGCCCCTTTTCTAAGTAACGCCTTCACGACATCCAAGTGACCGCCATAGGCAGCAATAGTCAAAGCCGTCGCGCCTTTCGAATTCTGAGCATTAACGTCGGCCCCATTTTCGAGCAACGCCTTCACAACATCAAGATTACCGTCGATGGTCGCCACCTGAAGTGCCGTCCCCCCGTTCAGCGCTGTTGCATTCACGTTTGCGCCGTGAGCGAGCAAGGTTCTAACGGTACTTACGTGGCTGTCCTGAGCCGCTAGCATCAAAGGTGTGGCACCTTCCTCATCTCTAACGTTGATGTTTGCTCCACCGGCAATTAAACGATTTACGGTATCCGGGTCACCTTGCCTCGCTGCGATCAGCAATACCTTGTCGTCACTCATTATGACGATTTGTGGTTCCATTGTGCACCTTCCTTTTGAGACCCGACCATTATTTCACTATGACTCTTAAACAATCAATTACATATTTATAGTGTCATACTATGTGGCCCAGGGTCTCGCTTATGAATCTTGTATAAGCAATGAAGCCCATGCGAGCGAAGCGAGCGTCCGCCTGGACGGCCAGTCCTCACCAGCCGCGGGTTTGGAGTTGGTCTTTTTCTTCGAGGCCGGCGGCGGCCAGGCCCGTCATGGTTCCGGTGACCTGGGCGGCGACCTCGGCGAGAATTTTGGGGTCGTTGTAGTGGGTGGTGGCGACGACGATGGCCTTAGCGCGGGAGACGGCTTCGGCGCGCTCTTTGGGATCGTTTTCGACATCGAGAGGCGTTGCCCGCTCCTTCATGAAGATTCCCGAGCCGACGAAGATGGCCTCGGCGCCGAGTTGCATCATGAGAGCCGCGTCGGCGGGGGTGGCGATGCCTCCGGCGGAAAAATTCGGCACGGGCAGCTTGCCGGATTGCGCGACCATACGGATTAATTCATACGGAGCTTGATGGTCTTTCGCGGCGGCGTAGAGTTCCTGTTCCGAAAGCACGGTGAGGGCGCGCATCTCGCGGATGATCTGGCGCATGTGCTGGACGGCGTGAACAACGTCACCGGTGCCGGCTTCGCCCTTGGTGCGAATCATGGCCGCACCTTCGGCGATGCGGCGTAATGCTTCTCCCAAATTGCGCGCGCCGCAGACAAAGGGCGTGGTGAAGGCGTGCTTGTCGATGTGATGGGCCTCGTCGGCGGGGGTGAGAACCTCGCTCTCGTCGATGAAGTCGACGCCCAGCTCCTGGAGAATCTGGGCTTCGGCGGTGTGGCCGATGCGTGCCTTGGCCATCACCGGAATCGAGACGGCGGCGATGATTTCCTTGATGAGCGCGGGACGGGCCATGCGGGCGACGCCGCCCTCGGCGCGAATCATTGCCGGGACGCGCTCGAGAGCCATGACGGAGGTTGCGCCGGCCTCTTCGGCGATGCGCGCCTGCTCGACATTCATCACGTCCATGATGACGCCGCCTTTGAGCATCTCGGCGAGGCCGATTTTGAGGCGCAGGCTGGTGGCGGCGACAGGCTTGATTGGGTTGGAATCCGGCATGGAGAAGGCCTCGCTTAGGGGCGGATTGCGGGCTTGAGAAGGCCGCGAAATCGCGCGATGGGTTCACTTACAAGTGTAGCAGCGTGTTGGCAGAAAGATGAGCTTCGAGGTATCCCACCCATTCCGCAGAAAAACGCGGAATGGCTGGGGCACGGAGCATCCTTGATTGAACCAAAACCGATCCCACATTGACGAAAGCCCGAACTCCCCGATGCGCTGACCGATTCAATGATTCCTTAGCTCTTACCAATCCAACTGTTCTCTTTCTGGTCATCTTTCTGCTTGATTTCTCATCGAATGGCCTCTGCTCACCCACAGCCGCCGCCGTCCAGTGCGCCGCCACGCGCCAGTGCGCCGCCGCGCGCCCAGCGTCTGATCCAGCCGCTGCTGGACGCCGATGGCCAGTTGCCCGTTCTGCTGCTCGATGGGGCGCTGGAAGAAGAGATTCTGGCCACGCTTTCGCCGGAGACCGGCCAGAGAATGCTCTCCGCGAGCGCCACGCCGGCAACGCCCGTCGTACGCCGGCTGGCCGATTCTTTGAGGCGGCTTATCCCCGCCGCGACGGCTGCGGCACTCCCCGTGCTTTTATGCCCTAGTCCTGCCCGATATCACGTCAAGCGCTGGCTGGAGCCGGTGATGCCGCGTCTGGCGGTGGTGGCGGCCGGGGAGATTCCTGCGGAAATTCGCCTGCGCCCGGTGGGAACGGTGCGTTGAGAGTGGGGAGATTGGAAAAATGTCAGCCGGCTGAGCAAGGTAAGAGGTTTCAAAAAAAGAGGCGGAGATGGGGAGCGAAGTGGCGAATACGGTAGAAGCCCAGAGAATGCCGCGGCGCAGTGCCCCGGGGGTGGGTTATCCGCCGGGCGGCGCCCAGTTGCCGGTGCTGACCAGCGAACAGGAGCGGGTGTTGCTCGAGCACCTGCCGATTGTCCGCTTTCTGGCCCGCCGCATTCATGAGCGCCTGCCCCAGCACGTGGACATTGAGGATCTGGTCTCGGCCGGGGTGGTGGGGCTGATGGACGCCTTTTCCAAGTTCGACCCGGGCAAAAAAGTCCAGTTCCGCTCCTACGCGCAGTTCCGCATCCGGGGAGCGATACTGGACAGCCTGCGGACGCTGGACTGGAGTCCGCGCGAACTGCGCAGGAAGGGACGCGCGGTGGAAGAGGCCATCCGGGTGTTGATGGCCCGGATGGGGCACGCGCCGGACGAGGCCGAGGTGGCCGCGGAGCTGGATCTGGAGCTGGATGAGTACCAGCAGTTGCTGGGCGATCTGAAGGGCCTGGAGATCGGCACACTGCATCTGGAGCGCAACGAGGACTCGGGCGAGGAGGAGCTGGCTTATATACCGGGGCGTCCCGAAGAAGACCCGCTGTTCTGCTGTCTGCGGGGCGAGTTGGAAGAGCGGCTGGCCGAGGCCATTCAGAATCTTCCCGACCGGGAGCGTCTGGTGATGAGCCTCTACTACTACGAGGAGATGACCATGCACGAGATTGGCCTGGCTTTGGGGGTGGTCGAGTCGCGGGTTTCGCAAGTGCACGCCTCGGCGGTGGTGCATCTGCGGGGGGCGCTCAAAGATCTGGCGGCGCGGGGGGCCTTTGAGCGGCGGCGATCCCCCAAGGTGGCGGAACGGGAGCGTCGTTGAAGCGGGAGTTGAATACCCACCCCTTCGGTTGCGCTCAGGACAGGCTCTAGCCGCAAAAACAAGAACGCGGCGAGGGTGGGGCTCGGGCGGAGCGCTGGGAGCGATAGCCACGGAGGCGTTGGGACGCGGGCTGAGCGAGCAGGGAGGGTTTGGGATTGCCGCCAGCATCGAGCGGCGGCTTACGCTTGCAAGTAACCCGCAGGTAACCGATCAAGTAACTGGGGAATTGCACGGCAATACCGTCATGAAAACCTATGAATGACTAAAGTGATTAGCAGAGATGTCGATGAATCCGGCAAGGAGCCATGAGATATCGACATTCGCAGCATTCTCGAAGGATTGAAGTCGCTGTTGGGAACGCCCTCACTCGCGCCGGCCTCAACGCCACAGCCGAAGAGCGGCTCCACGGCGGGCGGAAGCGCGCTGGGCAGTGACCTGGCGACATTCAGCGGCGCGGGGAGCGAGGTCTCTCAGACGGCCGACGACACGGAAGTGCGCATGGACAAGGTGGCCAGCATTCGGGCGGCGCTGGCGGCGGGAACTTACAACATATCCGCCGGGGCCGTGGCCTCAAAGGTTGTGGATTCGATGCTGGGCAGTTAGGCGTAGTCCGGATTTGAATCCAGCCACCCAGCATTTTGGGGCATCCGGCATGGGAAGCGTCCCGGCAGGGGCGAAAGGAGCGATTGCGTTGCAGGAGATAGGAGAGCGTTGTGGGCGGCCGTTGCTGAAGGAACTGGTTGTTGAGGCTTCGCGGGCGTTGGCGCGGCTGGATGCGGACCGGCTGGAGGAGTTGGCACTCTCTTGTCAGGCCTTGAACCGCGATCTTGCACAGAGCGATCAGGCGCATGGAGATGCAGCCGATCACGCGGCACTGGCCCTGGAGTGCAAAGAGGCGGAAGGAGATATGGCGGTATTCGCCAGGGTTCTGGAGGCGACGCGGGACAACCTGAATGTGATGAACCGGGAGCGGGAGTTGGGCGCGGGGCGGTTGGTGTACCGCGCAGGCCACTAGAAATACATTGGTCCGCAAATACCTGAATAACGGCGAACGGAGAGCGGGCATGGGAACCATTAACTCCGCATTCAGCATTATGTCGCAGGCTCTGGATGCCGATCAGCAAGCTGCCGGCTTGAGGCAAGGCGTTTTCGCGGCGGAAAGGCTGCATGATCTGTTCTGCCAGTTCTCTGGCGCAACCGTCCCGGAGCCCAAGCCGTCTATACTCAAGGCGAAGGATCTTCTTATGTTCGCTGTGCTCCGTTTTCTTTGGAATGCGACACGCGGCCACCGGCTGGCTCCGTGGCGGAGCGAGTATCTGCGCTGGCGGATCGAGACCTACAGCGGCAAGCGGGCGGAAACGCTGACATCCATAGATGTTCTAGGATTCTTCTGGAGTTATCGCTGGGAACTTTTGAGCTATCTTGCCTGGATTGGCCGCACGAACCGCGAAGTGCGGAAAAGCAGCTAACAGCTTTCAGCTAACAGCGAACAGCGAAAAATGGCGACTGTATACTGACCACTGTCCACTGTAAACTGTCCACTGTATGAGATTCGGCTTATTACGCCTGGTTTGCTTGGCGATTACTGTACGGCTTTTAACTGTCGCAGCTGCCGGCGCACAGCAGATGCCGCCGGCTGAACCGCCTCTTCCGCTGCCCGGCACGCACATCGAAACGCCCACCCTGCACATGACGGTCAACGAGGTGCTGGTACCCACGCTGGTGGAGAAGCCCGGAGGGGGCGTGGTCTACGGCCTCAAGCCGCAGGATTTTGTGCTGGAAGATAACGGCGTGCCGCAGAAGATTCGCGTGCAGGAGGAGATGGACACGGCGCCGGTGGCTCTGGTGGTGGCGGTCGAGCTGGGCGGCGTCGGCGTGCTCGAATTCAACAAACTGGCCAAGCTGGGCCCGCTGCTGGATCTTTTTCTTTCCGACGGCAGGGGCCAGGCGGCGCTGGTGGGCTTCGACTCCAAGCCGCATCTGATCCGCGACTACACCCACTCCAGCGATGAGGTGAACTACGCGCTCAAGCGGCTTAGGCCGGGCGATGGCGGCGACGCGATTCTCGATACGGTCAGCTACGCCGTCGATCTGCTGGAAACCCAGCCCAAGGAGTATCGCCGCGTGCTGTTACTTATTTCAGAGGAGCGCGATCACGGCAGCAAGCACACCAAGACGGAGCAGTTGATCGAGAAGATCGGCCAATCAGACGTGCTGGTGCTGAGCGTCTCGTTTACGCCGGCGCGCGCCGAGTTCAGCCACGACTTGAAGGACTCAGGCGACAACCGGACGATGAACATGATCACGCCGCTGTTCATGCTGGTGCAGGCCTTCAGGAAAAACGTGACCAAAGAAGTGGCCCACATGAGCGGGGGCGAGTACCACGTCTTCACCGGCGACAAGGGCTTTGAAAAACGGGTCGTCGAGTCCGCCCAGCACGCGCGCAACCGCTACCTTATCACCTTCAGCCCCTCCGATCCGACGCCCGGCCTGCACACCATCAAGGTTCGGCTGGCCGAGGACTACGGCGCGCGGATTGTGGCGCGGGCGAATTACTGGAGGGAGGCGGAGCAGTAACGAAGCTGACAGCAGACAGCTAACAGTTTTCCCTGCGATCATCGTTCGGAAGCGAAGTAGATCCAGCGGCCGTCGTGGGACCAGCTCGGATGGACGTTGCTATCGGGGCTATTGGTCAAGCGCCAAGATACTCCGCAAGCTCATCAGGATCTCAGTGGGATTCATAAAGACTATCGCGACCGTATTCAGACTTATTCCCTACTTCAGCCCATCCACAACGTAGAGATCGGAGAGAATCCGGAACAGATTGTACGCGTAGGCCTTGCCGTCCGGATTCACCACCAGGCGATCAATTCCATAAGTGCCGGCCGGGTCGGCAGGCGTGATCTCCTTCCAGAGCTTCCTTTGCCCGCTGGCCACATCTACCAGGTAAACCTTGGTCGGCGCCTCTGTATTGGTGCGGTAGACGTAGAGGGAGCGCCCATCCGCGGTCCAGCCTGCTGGCTGTTCATCGGGCTCGACACCCGGTACCAGCCTTGGCGAGCCTCCCTCCACCGGCTCAATCCGGATCTTCCGGTCGATGTCGATGGCGATAGCGGCCACGTACTTTTGGTCGGGCGAAAGTGAGCAGCCAACGTCCAAGGCGAGGCCTTCGCTGCCGGAGATTGCTCGCGGTTCGCCGCCCTGGATGTCCTGGATGTAGAGCTGACTTCGGCTTCCCTGCCTGGCGGTAAGAACGAATCGGCGGCTGTCGGCAAACCAGGCAGCCGTGAACCCCTCGTACACGGCGATCTTGCCCCTCGGCAGCACTCGCGACTCCCCCGCTCCGGTGGGGAGCATGATCAGTTGCGGCGGCGGGTTCGACATGACCGACAGGGCCCACTTGCCATCCGGCGAGAGCCCGTAGCCGAAACCATCGCCGATCCGCACCGCCGGCGAGCCATCCGTTTTACGCAGGTAAGCGCCTTCGGTCCGGCTGCCGACGCCTGCCTCGGTAAGGAGTACCCACGTGCCGTCAGGAGAGAGAGCCCGGACGTCCGAGAAGTCGAGCCAGGCAACATCCCGCTCCCGGTCGCTGTCGGCCCTTTGGACCATCACGGAGGGGTGGATGGTGTCGCCGGTCAGCAGCACGCGGCCATTGCGGGAGATGTCCTGCAAAATGAGACGCCCCGGCACGCGCACCACCAGACGGCTCGGGCCGCCGCGGCGGCTCACGGCACGCAGTTCGAAGTTGGTTCCGGATTCCGCTGCTGTGTACCAGACCTCGTCGCCTGCCGGCGTCCAGGCGATTCCCTGTACGCCGCCGGGATAGTCGCCAGTCAGGTCGCGTTTGTTGCCGCGCAGATCGACGAGGCTCACATGCCCCTTATCATCTGCCTTCACCGGGTGCTCAGCGAACGCGATCGCATCCCCTTGCGGCGAAAAGCGCGGATGGCTCAGCCAGCCATCGGCTTGATAGAGCACTTTTCCGGCAGGATATTCCAGGCGGGAGCCTCCCCCAGGCAGCTCCGCCCGCACCACGGCAAGAGCGGAGCCATCCGGATTCCAATCCGCCTGCTGGACCATTTCCAGGAGCTTGCGCGGCGTTCCTCCGGCCAGCGGTGCACGCGCCAGCGTACCGAAAGGACACCAACCATTTGGCTGACGGTCCAGCGACAAAGCCATCTCGCCAGTGCTGGAAATGGAAAGAATGTCCGCTCCCGGCAATGGCAGCGGGCTCGATTCCGGGCTCTCCGGCCGCACCGAGAACAACTGCACCGGCCGGCCATCCCAGTATGCGCCGTACACGATGCTGTGCCCATCAGGAGCGAACCGCGCCGAGTCGATGGTCCCGCGCCTGAAGGTGAGCTGCTGAAACACCGTCTGCGAGTTCCTGTTGTGTTCCCAGCGCAGGCCGAGGAAGAAGAGCCCCGCCGCTACCAGCAGTGCCGCCGCGCCGGCAGCCCACGGCCACCAACGCCGCTGCTTCCTCGCCACCGCCGCGGCGCCCTCCCGCGTGCCCGATTCCGATTCCTCCTTCAGATCTTCCAGCGCGGCCTTCACATCGTCCATGTGCTGGAAGCGGCGCTCGGCGTCTTTTCGCAGGCAGCGCGCGATGATCCTTTCCAGCTCAGCCGGAATCCCTTTGCAAATTGAACTGACCGGCTCCGGCTCCTTCTCCAGGATCGCCGAGAGGATCGAGAGTTTCGTGTCGCCCCGAAAGGCGCGCTTGCCCGTCAGCAGCTCGTACAGCAGCGAGCCGAAGCTGAAAATGTCGCTGCGTGCGTCCACCGGCTTGCCCTGCGCTTGCTCCGGCGACATATAGCTGGGTGTGCCCACGATCATGCCCTGCACGGTCGATGGTTCCAGCGTGCGGCTGGCATCCTCGGGCTGCTCCTGGGATTCAATCAGCTTTGCCAGGCCGAAATCCAGAATCTTCACGCCCGATTTCGTCACCAGCACGTTTCCAGGCTTGAGGTCGCGGTGGATGATCCCCTGGCCATGCGCGACCTTCATCGCATCCGCCATCTGGATCGCCAGCCGAAGCGCCTGGGTCACCGGCATCGGACCTTCGAGAGGCTCACCCTCCACACACTCCATCACCAGATAGTTCGGCCCCACGTCGTACAGCGTGCAGATGTGAGGATGATTGAGCGCCGCCACCGCGCGTGCTTCGCGCTCGAACCGGTTGCTGAACCGCGCATCCGAAACTTTGATCGCCACCATGCGGTTGAGCCGCGTATCGCGCGCTTGGTAGACCGTGCCCATCCCGCCGGTGCCCAGAACGCCGACGATCTGATATGGGCCCAACTGCAAAGAGGGATTCAGCAGACCGCTTTCGGTCTGATCTAGCAGTGATCGGACCTCGCGGCGCAGTTCCTCGTCTTCCCGGCAGGCCTCGCGGAGGAACGCATCCCGCGCCGACTCCTCCCGCTCGAAAGCAGAGTGGTACAGCTGTTCGACCTGCCGCCAGCGATCTGGGCGCATGGCGTGCTCCGCGCCAATTATAACGCCGCGAAATCTGACCATCAGGCCTGGAAATATAATTAGCTTCGATATACCGTGCCAGCCTCAGCCACCTCCGGGTTACCAGCTATCCGGAAATGATCCCCATCCTCTGGATTTTATCGGTAATCGGACAAAATGCCGCGAAAAGTGTGGCATAATGTCCTTATGGGTCAAAGTGCTGCCATTCCTGTTGTTTCCCCGCCTCCTTTCACCTTCGATTGGAGGGAGATTGAGCGTGGGCTTCCGCTCTCGACGCTGGAGGAGTTTTCTGCCTATTCCGGTATTGCCGTCAAGGATTTGCTGGAGGTGGTGATTCCGGCGCGGACGCTGAAGCACCGCCGCCAGAAGAAGGAGCCGCTCAGTGTGGACGAGTCGGACCGGCTGGCGCGGGTAGCGCGGCTCTATGAACTCGCCGTCAAGGTATTCGGCGATCCTGAAAAGGCGCGGCGATGGCTGACAAAACCCAAGATTCGATTTGAGGAGCGTTCGCCGCTTTCTATGATGTACACGGGTTTGGGCGGACAAGGCGTGGAAGAGATGCTCTACCAAATTGATGAGGGTGTTTTCGCTTGAAGACCCTGTGGCGCATCAGCAATTACACCGATCTAGGCGGCTGGGGCGGGAGGAAGTTTTCCTCTCGCTGGACCAGCCTGGGCCGTTGCGTGGTCTACTTTGCCGAGTCGCCAACTGCTGCGCTTGTTGAAACACTTGTGCATCTTGAAGTGGATAGCGAAGACACTCCGGATTTCTATACGTTGTTAAAAATTTCAGTTCCCGATGGACTTGTTATTCAACCACTTGATCCTCCTGCCGAAACAGATTGGAAGCAAGACCTGAAATTGACCCGGCGCATGGGCGACGCCTGGCTGGCGTCGATGGAGACGGCGCTGGCGCGCGTGCCTTCGGCCATTGCGCCGCAGACATGGAATTATTTGCTGAATCCCGAGCATCCTGACGCGAAGCAGGTGGTGGTGGCTGAGGTGATCAAGGAACGCTTTGATAACCGGCTCTTCCGATTTGGGGCGCGGTGAGTTTCGCGCCGCCCCTCCGGGGCTCCGGAGGTATTGTTGGTTTTGCCAACTCCACCCCACGCTGAAGCGCGGGGCTAATAACCTCTGCGCCTACGGCGCGAGCGACGGATTGTTGCCGGCATGGCGCGAGTGACGAGCTGTTGCCGGAATGGCGCGAGCGCCAGGCTGTTGCCGGCAAGGAGCGGTTCGACAACCGGCTCTTTCATTTTGGCGCGGTGATCACGAGCGCGGGCTAGGAAGCTCGCGCTACAGCCGGTCAGGAGACCGGCGCTACACGAATGAATCAGGTGGTTGTGTCCGAGATCATCAAGGAACGTTTCGATAATCGACTCTTCCGATTTGGGGCGCGGTGAGCGGGGAGGGTTTGCTTTTGGGTTCCGGGCTGAATTCGATTTGCAAGAGAATGACGCAAACCGCTGATTCGTGGTAATCTCACAATAGACACCTGAGAGTGGACAGAGAAGACAAGAGGAGTAACAAACGCCGTGCTGGCGACCGCAAAGAAAACAACCCTGATTGAAAGTTTCCGCACCCACGAGAAGGACACCGGCTCGCCGGAGGTCCAGATCGCGATTCTGAGTGCGCGCATCAGCGAACTGACCGAACACTTCAAGACACACGTGAAGGACCACGCTTCCCGGCGCGGTCTTTTGCAGTTGGTCAGCAAGCGCCGCCGCCTTCTGGACTACCTGAAGACGCACGATACCGATCGCTACCGCGACGTCATCGGCAAACTCGGTATCCGCAAGTAGCCAGAGAGCCGGCCCAGAAAGCCAACTATTGACCCGGAAGTGCCCAGACCGAAGATTGGTCACGGCCCCCGTACTAAACAGGACCTGGGGCCATGGTGTACCTGGCGAATGCGACCCGCAGCCAGGGACGGCGCTGAGCTATGGGCTGAGGGTCGCCACTGCTGTTGGAATTCAGGCATCCCTGTTTCCCAGGTGCCCAAATGCAAGGCACCTGGGGCACCCGCTGATTCCCAGGTGCCCAAATGCGAGGCACCTGGGGCACCCGCATCGTGGCGGCGCATTCCCCACACAAGTTTCTCAAGCGAACACAATGAAACGAGGACACTATGTCTAAGCATGAAGTATCCGTCGAACTTGCCGGTGGCAAGCGGATGGTTTTTGAAACAGGGCGCATGGCCAAGCAGGCCTCCGGCGCCGCACTGGTGAGCACGGGCGAAACCGTCGTTCTGGCCACCGCCGTAGCCTCTTCTGAACCCAGGGAAGGCATCGACTTTTTTCCCCTCACCGTGGATTACCGCGAGTACACCTACGCCGGCGGACGCATTCCCGGCGGCTTTATCAAGCGCGAAGGCAGGCCCAGCGAAAAAGAAGTGCTGACCTGCCGCCAGATCGACCGTCCCCTGCGGCCGCTCTTCCCCGATGGCTTCCGCAACGAGACCCAGCTGATTGCGCTGGTTTTTAGCGCCGACAAGGAGAACGACCCGGACGTGATCGGCATCAACGCCGCCGCCTGCGCGCTGGCGCTCAGTGACATTCCCTTCAGCGCCACGGTGGGCGCGGTGCGCGTGGGCCGCGTGGAAGGCCAGTTCGTCGTTAATCCCACCTATGCCGAGCGCGCCGCCACCACGGTCAACATCATGGTCGTCGGCCACAAGGACGGCATCGTGATGATCGAGTCGGGCGCCAAGGAAGAGTCGGAAGAGACGATCCTGGCGGCCATCGAGTTTGGCCACGCGGAGATCAAGAAGATCATCGCGGCCGTTGAGGAGCTGGTTGCTCTGGCCGGAAAGCCCAAGCGGGCCTTTACGCCGCCGGAGTTCGACGAGGCTTACTACGCTGAACTCAAGGCCAAGATTGAAGACCGGCTCAAGGACGCGCTGGACACCAAGACGCACCCCAAGCTCGAAAGCCAGACGCTGATCAAGGCGATCAAGGACGAGTTGGCCGCCGAGCTGACTGCAGGAGGGGCCGCTGACGATCCCATCGCCAAGAAGAAGCTGGCTCACTACTACGAAAAATTGCGGGAGCAGATCTTCCGCGAGCAGGTGACAAAAGAAAGGATTAGGCCCGACCGGCGGCTCTTCGACGAAATTCGCCAGATCACCATCGAGACCAGCGTGCTGCCCCGCGTGCATGGCTCGGCGTTGTTTACGCGCGGCGAAACGCAGGCGTTGGTGACGGCCACGCTGGGCACCACCGACGACGGGCAGCGGCTGGAGAGTTATGAGGGCGAGAAGAAAAAGCCCTTCATGCTGCACTACAACTTTCCACCCTTCTGCGTGGGCGAGACAGGCCGCATGACGGGCACAGGCCGACGCGAAATTGGCCACGGAGCGCTGGCCGAACGCGCCATCACCGCGGTTCTGCCCAGCCCGGAGGAATCGCCTTACACCGTCCGCATTGTCAGCGACATTCTGGAGTCCAACGGCTCTTCGTCGATGGCCACGGTCTGCGGCGCGAGCCTGGCGTTGTTTGATGCCGGCATCGCACTCAAGGGTGCGGTGGCGGGAGTGGCGATGGGCCTGGTCAAGGAGGGCGACGATTACGCCATCCTCACCGACATCGCCGGCGCGGAAGACCACTACGGCGACATGGACTTCAAGGTGGCCGGCACGCGCAAGGGCATCACCGCTTTGCAGATGGACATCAAGATCGGCGGCCTGACTCACGAAATTCTCTCCCAGGCCATGGAACAGGCGCGCAAGGGCCGGCTCTTCCTGCTGGACAAGATGGATGCCGCGCTGGACGGGCCGCGCACCGAGCGCTCGCAGTACGCGCCGCGCATCGAGACGGTGATGATTCCCACCGACAAGATTCGCGACCTGATCGGCAAGGGCGGCGCAACTATCCGCAGCATCATCGAGCAGACCGGCGCAAAGATTGATGTGGACGACACGGGCAAGGTGAATGTCGCCTCCTGCGATGCCGAAGGCCTGAAGAAGGCGCTGGAAATGATCGGCAACCTCACCGCCGTGCCGGAGATCGGCAAGGTTTACCTGGGCAAGGTGGTGCGGCTGGCGGAGTTCGGCGCGTTTGTCGAGCTCTTCCCCGGCACCGACGGCCTGCTGCACATCTCCGAGATCGCCGAGCATCGCGTGAAGGAAGTGAAGGACGAGCTGCGC
>Ga0181539_1000154_pt1 | contig 78643 bp, 64 predicted proteins | sample PEATcosm2014_Bin_46_FD_119767 | JGI IMG/M metagenome (GOLD analysis project Ga0181539, IMG submission 119767) | Peatland microbial communities from MTU Mesocosm Facility, Houghton, MI, USA - PEATcosm2014_Bin23_60_metaG | ecosystem: Environmental > Terrestrial > Soil > Wetlands > Peat | place...
CCATGCTGCCGGAATCGCGGGAACGCGGCTACCGCGCCGGGCGCTTCAGCTTCAACGTCAAAGGCGGGCGCTGCGAAGCGTGCCAGGGTGAGGGGCTGCGGCGCATCGAGATGAACTTTCTTCCCGACGTTTTCGTGACCTGCGAGGTGTGCCGCGGGCGGCGCTACAACTCCGAGACGCTGGCGGTGAAATACAAGGGCGTTTCCATTGCCGACCTGCTCGACATGACGGCGAAAGAGGCGCTGCCGCTGCTGGAAAACATTCCGCAAATTCGCCTGAAGCTGCAAACGCTGGTGGACGTGGGCCTGGGATACATTCATCTGGGACAACCCGCCACCACCCTTTCCGGAGGCGAGGCGCAGCGCATCAAACTGGGCCGCGAACTCAGCCGCCGCCAGACGGGCCGCACGCTCTACATCCTGGACGAACCCACCACCGGCCTGCACTTCGACGATGTGAAGCAGCTTTTGGAAGTACTCAATCGCCTGACCGACCTCGGCAACACCGTCATCATCATCGAGCATCATCTCGATGTCGTAAAACAAGCCGATTGGGTGATCGATCTGGGGCCGGAAGGCGGCGAGGAAGGCGGGCGCATCGTGGCCCAAGGCACCCCGGAAGAAGTGGCGCGCGCGAAGAAATCTTACACCGGCCAGGCGCTGGCGCCACTGCTGAATGGCGCGTCAAATGAGTTGAAGTAGGGTTATCATATGTCTGAAAGAGCGCGTGCTCCAAGAAACCTTGCCACTGTGAAGAATGATGGCAACATTGATCATAAAGAACATCCCGCCCAAACTGCTTAGACTGCTCAAGGAGAGCGCCGCACAACACCGGCGTAACGTCAATAGCGAGGCAATATTTTGCCTGGAAGCAGCTCTGGTCGGCAAGCGCGTGGATCCTCGTGAATTTCTGGCGCGCGTCGACGCACGACGCAAGCGGATGCCGCGGGTATATTTCACCGAGGAATTCTTGCGAGCCGCCAAGAACGAAGGGCGCTCTTGATCGTCGCTGCCACGAACCTCGTGCATTCAAGACCACTACAATCTACCGACAAATAGACGCTCCTTTGCGAGCTTTGCGCCTTTGCGTGAAACTTGCACTTGCGGCTCGCCAACATGCGCTTGGAGCAAAAGAAGAACACCTCACGCCAAGGCGCAAAGACGCCAAGGCGCAAAGACCCTGGAGCACGACAGAAAATGAAGATCTGCCTTTGCGTCCTTTGCGAGCTTTGCGCCTTTGCGTGAAACCCGTGTTTCGCCTTTGCGTGAAACCCATGCTTGCGGCCTTACAGTCTTTGGGTAAGAATGTATGCCGTGACTGAGAACGAGATTGCCAAGCACATTGTCGATGCTGCCTACAAAATCCACACCACCCTCGGCCCAGGGTTGTTCGAATCGGTTTACGAGACAGTCATGGCGCAAGAGCTGGCGAGTCGTGGCATCCACCTCACGAGACAGCAAGCGCTTCCCGTCGTGTGGGAGAACATCCATCTTGAGGCCGGATTTCGGGCCGACTTGATCGTCGAAAATAAAGTCATTGTCGAGATCAAGTCCGTTGATGCTATTGCGCCCGTGCACAGAAAGCAGTTGCTAACTTACCTGCGGCTCGCCAATATGCGGCTGGGAATTCTGATCAATTTTGATGTCGAACTGATTAAGGACGGCATAAGCCGCGTCGTGAATAACCTCGCGGAGTAAAAACACCTCACGCAAAGGCCCTAAGGGCGTAAGAGAAAACACCTCACGCAAAGGCGCAAAGGCGCGAAGGCGCAAAGGGAAATATCTTGGGCGACATGGAGAATATCACTACGGAGGCTGGGGGCGGCTTGCCGCCGGAGGGCCTTCTGCCACCACCTCCCCCGCTGCCCCTCGCCCCGCGGGACATCTGGAAGCCGCGCGATCTGCTGTTGTTTGTGGCCTTCATCCCCTTTGCTCTGCTGGTGTCGAAACTTGTCGTGCTGATTGGCTACGTTGTGCTGCGGCCCTTCACGGGATGGCACGTGAAGGTGGATTTGGTGCAGGCCGATACCGTTTTCTTATTGATCCAGCAATGCGTTTTCTACGTGTTTATTTTGGGTTTCCTTTTTCTGTTGGCCAAGCTCCAGCATCAACAGCCTTTCTGGAAATCCTTGGGATGGAAGAAGCCCACGGCAAGGCAGGTGGCGGGCTACCTTGCAGGGGGAGGCGGGCTGGCCGTAGCAGTCGGCGCGGCCTTGTCGATGCGGCCGGATACGCAGGGATTCCCCCTGGAGCAGTTGTTCAATTCCCGGGCCGCCTGTTACGCCATCGGCGCGTTCGCCATCGCCGTCGCGCCGGTGGTTGAGGAACTGGTTTTTCGCGGCCTGCTGTTTGCCATTCTCGAGCGCGCGGTGGGATTGCGCTTTGCGGTGGTGGCCACGGCCGTCCTCTTTGCCGGCCTGCACGTTCCGGAATATTGGCACGCCTGGAATCACGTGTTCATGATCCTGATAGTGGGCATGGTGTTTTCCTTGGCGCGCGGCCTGACCGGAAGCCTTACCCCCAGCATCATTCTTCACATCGGATTCAACTCCCTCATGATGACCGGCCTCTTTTTCTCCAGCCAACATTTTCGCGCGGCGAGTGGCTTTTGGGTGCAGTGAAAGGCGCAAACAGTTGTCAGGTGCCAGTCATCAGTCCTCAGTGACAGCCTAAAGACGTGGCCGCTTTAACTGATTAAGCCCTGGTTGGAGGATTCCTTACGGTTCAATTGACTTCCCTAAATGTGCAACGGAATGCACAATGCCTGATAACCGAAGCGAGCTAGGCTGAGTCCTAAGTACTCGCTAAGGGCAACAGTTTAGTGAAGATATCTCACTGCGCGGTCGCTTCGAAGCCGCAAGGTATTTGGCACTCCAAATGCTCCCAATTTAGACAAAGCCGAAGTTCTGGCTTAGGAGTGGGGAGAAAACTATATGAAGTACCTGCCTCGCATCAGCACTATGGTCCTTGCTTGCGCCGCCCTTGGTTTCGCGATCCTGGTTGCTGCTCCCATCGCACGAGCCGACACGACGACCACGATCAATTTCAGCAGCTTGCCGAGCGGGACGGTTGTCAACACTCAATACCCGGGAGTCACGTTCTCACTGGAGGGGGGGCCGGTTTTCAGCGGCTCTCCCATTACTGACGACCTCAGCAGTTACTTTTTTTTTAGCGGTGGGGAGGGGCTGGAGAACTCTGCAGCCGTGACTCCTGATATCGACGATATCGACTACCCGACCGCGAGCATCTTGGACATCGCGTTCAGCTCGCCGGTCAACGGAGTGTCGTTCACTTTCGACAATTACACTAACAACTATCTCTCGTTTTACCTCGCGAATAACGGCAGCACAGGCAGCCTCGGCGCGTATGGCGGCGGGTTCACCACTATCTCGGTAGCGGGAGGTGGTATCACGGATTTGCAGATCAATAACGGTGAAGGACCCGATAATAACTGGGTCTTCGTGGTCGGTGAGCTCACGTACAGCACCACGCCAGAGCCCAACTGCCTAATGCTCCTGGGCACGGGCCTCGCTGGACTGATTATGGTTCGCCGCCGGCTGGCGTGATCCAATCGGACGCGGCGCGGAATCACAATTACGGAAAGCCGGTTCAGCGCGTCAATGGCGGCGGTCAATACGCGTTACTCACCAAGCTGAACGGGCATCGGTCTGCCGGCTATCGAAGTCTGGTGGAGCGGCGCCCCCCGCAAGAACACTTCCGGCGCTCGGGGCTGATGCCGGCGCTCGGAGCTGATGCCCGATTGATGGTGGAGAGGTATACTCCAATGCCGTAAACCAGGATTCCTGCTGAAAATTCGGCATTCCATGGCCCCTCACAATTCATACCCAACAACTTGCGGCCGCAGAAAAGGCGGTCCAAAGGCTAAGCCAGACGCATGCTAGGTTGGGGGCCGAGCTTGCAGCTTAAAAGGTAAAAGGTAGTGAGCAGAAGGCGGAAAGCAGAAAGCAGTTGGCAGAAGTTAATAGGTAAAAGGTAGTAAGCAGAAGGCGGTCGGCAGCGAGCAGCAATTCGTAGTCCTCCCCAGCCTCGAGTGCGAATCCCCCGCACTCAACGCGTAGGTGGCAGGGCGCGGCACCCCTCCCCAGCTCCGAGCCCGAATCGCAAATTCCGGATTCCAGATTCCGAATTCCGAATGCAGATACCCCGAACCCCGAATCCCATGCCCCGGGTCGCGAGTCCCTTACCCCAAATGGCAAATTCAAGCTGACAACTGAAAACTGATGACTTTTATGCGTCGCGGCGGTGCTTGATGTCGATTTGCAGGCGTTTGATTTTCTGGTTGAGGGTGGAGAGGGGAATCTTGAAGCGCTCGGCGGCTTCGGTCTGGCTCCAGTTGGTGCGTGCGAGCATATCGAGGATGATGCGGCGCTCGCAGCTTTCCATAATCTCGAACAGCGAACGCCCATCGAGGCTTTCTGCCGGAAACGCTCCTGCTTCGTGCGTGCTGTTCTGGAAGAGTTGTTCGGGAAGGAGTTCCGTCCCCAGAGAGGCACCGGAGGCCAGCACCACCGCGCGCTCGACGGCGTTTTCCAGCTCGCGGACGTTTCCCGGCCAAGCGTAATCCATCATGACCTTCAGGGCCTCGGGAGTAAATTGCAGGCCCGTGCGGCCATTCTCGGCGGAGAACTTCCGCAGAAAATGTTCGGCCAGTTGGGGAACATCTTCCTTACGCTCACGCAGCGGCGGCAAGCTGAGGGTGATGACGTTCAAACGGTAATACAGGTCATCGCGGAATCTGCCGTCCACCACCATCTTGCGCAAGTCGGCGTTGGTGGCGGCGAGAATGCGCACGTCCACCTTGATGGTTTCGGTGCCGCCCAGCCGCATGAATTCGCGCTCCTGAATGACCCGCAGCAGCTTGGTTTGAGTTTCCACGCCCACGGTCCCGATCTCATCGAAGAAGATGGTGCCTTGGTTGGCGACTTCGAAAAGCCCACGCTTGGTGGCGATGGCGGACGTGAAAGCGCCCTTGACGTGTCCAAAAAGCGTGCTTTCCAGCAGATCGACGGGCATGGAGCCGGTATTGACCGGAACAAAGGGCCTATCAGCGCGGGGGCTGGTGGCATGGATGGTTTTGGCGACCAGTTCCTTGCCGGTACCGCTTTCGCCGGTAATCAACACCGTGGCGCGGCTGGCAGCGACCTGGGTGATCAGGTCCATCACCTTTTGCATCTTGTCGCTCTTGCCGACGAGGTTGGGCAGATCATAGCGCTTGAGGGCGCGGCGGAGTTGGATGTTTTCAAGCTGGAGGCGCGATTTGTCGACCGTGTTGCGGATCTCCAGCAAGAGCTTGTCATTGTCCCACGGCTTGGTAACGTAGCTGTCCGCACCCTGCTTGGAAGCCTGGAAAGCCATCTGCGTGGAGGCATAGGCGGTGATCATGATCACGCCGACCTCGGGGCTTTCCCGCTTGATCTGCTGGAGCAAATCAAGGCCGTTGCAGTCGGGCAGATTGATGTCGAGCAACACGAGGTCGAAGAGGCCGTTTTCCATCCGCTTCAGACCTTCATCGCCGGTGGGGGCGGTGTCCGCCTTGTATCCCTCCAGCTTCAGGAGCTGCTCGAGGCTTTCGCGAATCTCGCTTTCGTCGTCAATGACGAGGATGGAGCCTTTAGCTGACATTCACGGGTTTCCTAACTGCGGGAAATTCCAGCCGGAAGGTCGTTCCGCGACCGACCACGCTGTCCACCTGGATCGAACCGGAATGCTCCCGGATGATGCCGTAGGTCACCGCGAGGCCCAAGCCCGTGCCTCGGCTGGTAGCCTTGGTGGTAAAAAAAGGGTCGAAAATCTTGTTGAGGTGTTCGGCGGGGATGCCCACGCCGTTGTCGGAGACTTCCACGTGCACGGTGGAATTCTCCGCCTCCGTGGCAATGGTCAGTTCACCGCCGCGGGGCATGGCATCGCGCGCGTTCATGATTAAGTTCATAAAGACTTGCTGAAGCTTCCCGGAATTTCCATATACGGTGGGCAGCGAGGTTTTCAACTGGGAATTGACGGTGATCTTGGCGGCCCTCAGCATGGGTTCAACCAGGGAGAGACTTTCGCTGATCACGCGGTTTACGTCCAAGTCAGCGTATTCGCTGCCGCCGACGCGGGAAAACTTCAGAAGGTTGTTGGCAATCTCGGAAGCACGGAATGCCTGGGCGATGATTTTATCCAAGGTGCGGGTGCGGGGGTCATCAGGATCCATCTGCCGCACCAGCATCTGGGCGTTGGAGGTGATGACGGCGAGAGGCGTATTCACCTCGTGGGCGACGCCCGCCGCCAGCAGGCCGATGGAAGAGAGTTTTTCGGCCTGCATCAACTGGTCTTCCAGGTTCACGCGCTCCGTCAGGTCCGTGAAGATCAACAACCGCCCAATCACTTGGTTCTCTTTCCCGATCAGCGGCACCACCGAGAGGTTGACGATCAGGGCGCGGTCCTCCGCATTGCGCAGGCGGAATTTGTACAAGTTGAGCGTGTGATGGGGATCGGAAACGCGCGACAACTCGGCCCTGAGCTCAGGGGAAAAAATCGCTTCCAGGGGTCTCCCCATCGCCTCGGACCGGCTGAGGGCATAGAGCCGCTCGAGGGCGGAATTCCAGGCCTCCACGGTGCCTTCCAGGTTGCAGGCCAGCACGCCGGCGTTGATGGATTCAATGATGTTCTGGCTGAAATCGCGCAAGGCTTGGTAATCGTGCGCCCGCATTTCCAGCGATTCATACAGGCGGGCGTTCTCCAGGGCAATCGAGACATAGCCGGCAATGGTCTGCAAAAGATCAATATCTTCACTGGAGAGATAATCACCTTCGCGCGTCTTGCCCAATCCTAAGTAACCGAGCGTGTGCTCCTTGACCTTAAAAGGCAGGTAATAGTGCAGCTTGAGTTGCTCGATGGATTTCTGCGCCGCAGGAGAGAAGCCGTAAACCCGCTTGACGCTGTCAAAGAAAAGGTAGCCTTTCGCCAGCGCCGGTTGGGCCGGGTCGAGGAAGCTCGTATCGGTCTTGCCGGTGAAGTTCATGCCGCGCGAGCGCACCAAGCGGAAACCATTCGGCTCCGCGGCCAGGAATACGGCGAGCCGGTCCACGCCCAAAGTTTCGGACAGGCGATCGGAAATCTGCTGGAGCAGGCTGTCAACGTGCAATTCCGAAGTGAGTTCCCGTGCGAACTCCAGCAGCGTGCGGCGGTAATCATAGCGCTCGCGATTGAAGAAGCGGTCCACCCACTGCTGGATGTAATTCACGATGGGTTGAAACAGGACGGCGGTGAGTACAATCGCCACCACCCAGGCGCCGCGGCTGTTGATGGGGGGAAACGTGGCACGGAAGAAATCCGCGAATAAGGCGATGAGGGCGAAATACAAACCGACAATACCGGCCGTGGCCAGGGTGTAGGAAATGCCGCGGCGGAAGATGATGTCCACATCCATCAGCCGGTAACGCACAATGGCATAGCCAAAAGTGACGGGCAGGACCGCCAGGAAGAGCGCCGAAGCGTTCATCCAGGCGTTGGGAACAAATCCCAGGAAGTAGGGCAAAGCGTAAAGGACGGCGAAGGGGACAATCGCCAGCCAAGTTCCGCGCGTGACCCACTTCAGTTGGTGCTTCAATACGGGGTCGCTGGCGCGAACGTAGGCGTAATGCAGCGCCAAGGCGCCCGCCAGGAAGTACGCCCCCAGATATAACAATTCGATTCGGTCCAACAGCCAGCGCGCCTGCAAGAGCGGCAAGGGAAGCACCAGGATGTCCACCGCCACCAGGGCATGAATCGTTCCCAATAAGACTCCAGGCAAATAGAGAAGAGGCGCCACGTAAGGGCGCTCGCGGAGCAGCTTGGAACGTTCAGGAAAGGTCAAACAGAAATGCAGGAAGAGAGCGGGCTGCAAAACCCACGCGGCCACGTTCAGCCAATAAATCGCCCAGTCAAACAGGTTCAGCTTGCCGGTGTAGGCAAAGGTGTAGAGAACAAAGGAAGCCAGGCAAAAGACATAAAAGTGGCGGGATTTGCGCGCCGTCCAACGACGGAAAAGGATAAAGGTGCCGATCAGGAGGTAAAGTAAGCCCACCAACGCCAAGTAGTTCCGGACAGAACCGGCGGTGCTTTGTGGGTCGAGGACGAGACTGGTGTCAAAGGGTTCGCCATTCCGAGTCAAACTGTAGGCGGCAAGCGACCATACGCCAAGATGGTAAATCTGCTGGACGGCTTCGGTGGCGGTCGTAATCGGCTGCCCATTGATCGCCTTAAGCTGGTCACCCTCGTGGATTCCGGCACGGTCAGCAGGCCCGCCACGTACGACAATCCAAGCGGTCACGCCCTGGGGGGATTCAATCCAGGAAACGCCATCGTCCGGGACCTGATACAGGCCACGCTGCTGGTAATTCAGAAATCCAAATCCCACCAATACCAGGCTCAAAAGGGCGAGCGAGAGGGTAGTTAGTCGAAAAGCTGGGATCTGGGTCATTCTGAAGTCCGTTCGGTGTCGAGAAGAACACTAACTCCTTGAGGATTGTAGCACGTTAGTTTCCAGCAGTCGAGGCAACTCAAATCTTTAAGTCATTTGTTTACTTAAAGATACATTATTAACTCCAAAAGACGGGAGAGTGATACAAAATTTTGGATTTACGTTCCATTTTATTGGAAATATTAGGTGGCACTACCAGTTGTTAGCTTGTTCAGGGAATTACACTTTATCCACCTTAGCTTCGGCGCTTGGAAGGGTCGGAATCTTTAAAACTGCACGGAGAACCCGCCGCGAATGTAGTGGTATCCTGAACTCAAAATCACAGGTTTTTGACCGCCTTGGCCGGCGGGAACGTAACCCTGCGACAGGAGGTTTTGGAACTCCGCGACGGCATCAATATGGACGGGGAGGAAGTTAGGGGTGGGAATCGGTTGGCGGATCTGGAGACCCAAATAGGGTTGGAGCTGAAGATTAGCCTGCCCAGCGGGATCGACCAATGTTACGCGATCATTGGGAGCCCACGCGTAGGAAGTGGAGAGGCGTGTGTGGGTACCGGGAAGATCCGCGGTAATCTTGCCGATCAGGGAATTGGTCTGCTCCGGCAGCAGGAATCCCTGCGAATAGGGATGCGAGCCATTCACCGCGTAGCCACGTGCTGAGAGGGCACTGCCGGAGGAATAAGACGCCAGCACCTCCACGTGCGAACCGAAAGTCTGAGCATAGACGGCGCGAAAACCCACCGATTGGTAGTTGCCGCCATTAATAACGATGCCGCTACCGGCAGGATTGGGGAGGGAATTCCCGACGAAGGCCTGTGTGTAAGCGGAGTGGCCCAATCCCCAAATCGCGGCGTTGCGCAAGCCGTCGTGATAGGCCGCCGCCTGCACTCGAGCCGACCTGCCCAAGCGATGATTGACCGCCACCTCCGCGTGGTTCAGTTGTTCCATCTCGAGGTGACCGTCGCGCTGGGTGATCTGCGGGAAGGCATTCAGCAGGCCGAGGCGTTCCATCATGAAGTTGGACCCATCGTTGCGGGCTGAGCCAAACTGGGCGGAAACCACCGTTTGCGCCGTTGCCTGGTATTCCAGATTAATGTGGGGTTGCGCGGTCAATACACTGTCGATCGCGCTCAGGTAGTTGATGTCCATTCCCGCGGTTACCGTGACTTTAGGTGCAATCAGGCGTGTTTCCGAGTAAGTTGCCACCATGCCCTTTGCTTGCCCGAAGGCATTGGGCGTAATGCCGGGGGAGACGGAAGTTCCGGGAGCGAGACTGAATTGATGGAAGATCAGGCCGACTTGCTGGGGTTCGCCCTTGAGTTGGTTTCGGAGCAGCACCGTGCCCAACGTGCCTGCATCGGCGCCGAAGGGCGCGAACGATCCTGCCACGAGCACATCGGAATCGGCAGAGAGCGGCTGGAGATAAGCGAACACGCTGGCCATGCCGAAGTCCTCAGCCAGGGGATCATGTGGCGTCGAACCCGGCAGAATGCCGATTACGCGCTCGCTCTGCGGTAAAGCGGTTTTTTCATCCCGGGAGGCAGCTTGGCTCGCGGGCGGCTGCTGGCGGAAGCGCAGGATGGGCCGGGTGGTGGAAGAAGTCCTCAACACCCATTTCCAGTCATCTCCCCAGCTTGAGACGGAATTGCTGGGCACTTGGAAACGAATGGGCGCGAAGGTGTCGGTCAGGACAAAAGTGGCGACCACGGTTTCACCGGCTTCCACGCGAATGCCATTGCGCATCGCCGGCAAGCGCGTAGGCGAACTGACTTTAAGGGAATACCAGCCGGGAACCAGATGGGCAATGGTAAATCGGCCATGCGCGTCGGTGACCATGTGCTCCACGGTCTGGCGGGCGGCTTCGGTGGCAAAGGCCGTGGGTCCGATGACCATCACGGTCGCGCCCATCAAGGGGACGCCTTTGTTATCGGAAACGACTCCTGCCAGGCTTCCGTACCCCGCCGCGACACTCTCCGTAGGTTGCAGGCAGGGAATCAGCAACCCGCTCACCAGCAGCAGGGCCTTTAGTCGGTACCCCGAACTTACAGTCATCATGAATACCGCCGTGCTTTCCTTATGAATGACGCTTTCCGCCGGAGCTTGGCGCGAAAGCAGGCTCTAGCGTACCTCAAAACTTGCCGAAGGGCTAACACTTTGTTTCTTGATGTTGTCGGTGACCTTGATCTGCACGCTATACTTCCCCGGCGTGAGCCCTTGGAGGCCCATCGTCTTGACCACCGTGAATTGCTGCGAGGCCTTCTTCAAATTTGCCGCGTCCTCCGGCTGGTCGAGCAGAGACTTGCCATCCTTCTCAATCTCATAGCGCACATCCAACGAGGGCTTATGCGTCTTATCGTCGAGGCCGAGATTATACACCTGCATGTAAATCCCCAGTCTTTGATCGCGCGTGAACGTGTTGGTGACGCTGGGCCGCACCTTCGTCCCACCGATAGTAAAGGGGCCGGATCCCACTTGGCTGGTCGGGAGCGGCAAGATCTGGTCAGCGAGAATGAGGGAACTGTGGGTAAGATTACCCTCATCGAATTTCGGCACCACGATACCCAGTTCCTCGGACCCCATGTGGCCGTTCAAATCGTCCTTCAGGACAAGGCTCAGCTTGTAACGGCCGGGGCTAAGCGGTATGGCTTCCTGATAAATTGACTTGTGACTCTGGTACTGCTGGAATTCGTGCTCGGGCACATCCAAAACCAAACTCTTTTCAAAGGTGTGGACGATGTGGCCGCCCAGACTCGTGATCTCTCCGAAGACGTCCAGGACTCCGTGCATGACGCCATCTTTGTTCTGAAATTGCAAATCGCTGTTGGCGATCTGGACCGTGATGGGAGTGAGCACGGTTTCGTCGGTCACGCGGATGAAATCCGTGCGCTCGGCGAAAGGCAAAAGATTAGAAGAGATTCTGGAGGTAACGATCGCTTTCAAGTCCTTGAATTTCACCTCAGGGGGCTGAAAGATTTTGGAGTAGAGGTCCAGCCGGGTAAACTCATTCATGCTCTCCGGTTCGGAGCCGCCGCCCATCATATTTCCTACCGTCATGCCATCTGTGCGGCTGAACCGATCCATTTTTGATTGCGACCCGGTCATTCCCATCTGTTCTGCCATGGTCAGGCCGGCGCCGGGCACGTGCAGCAAGGCGTCCTTTTCACCGGGGTCCATGGTGAGACGGTACTCACCGGTCATGGTGGTATCGACGAACTCCAGAATGATGTTCGTACCTATGCCGTCAATGTAGCGGTACCGCCACTGCTCGAAGGGATAAGTGGAAGTCTCGCCGCCGCCTTCCGAATCCGGGCGCTCGTACGACCCGCCGCTGGGGTGGGAATCATTTTCGTCCGGTGGACCATACATGATATAAATCCGGCCGCGATCCGTCTTCCAACCAGGAATGCCGGAGGCATAGTGCTCGTTGGCGTAGGCAATGCGGCGGTAATATTCCTCTTTGAACTCGTTTTCGGGGCTGCCGGGGTTAGGGTTGCGGCGCTCCCAGAAATTTTCGATAAACGCTTCGCGCTCGTCGTCCGTGGCGAGTTTCTTAAAAGTGGCCCGCTCTGGGTCGGTGATGATGTAGGGGACTTCTTCGCTTAGCCACTTCTTATACGGCGTCTCCATTTCATTCCGGATCGCCTTTTGACGGCGCTTCTCCTCCTTGCTTACCTTGGGCTTCGGGTTATCTTGGTCCTTGTCCTGATCACCCGTCGGAGGGGAAGCGGGCAAGATTGTTACGCCAATGATGAGGGTGAGCGCGGCGAGCACCCCAAGCGCCCAGCGGCTCACCAACCTATGCCGCGTAAAGAATGCGTGCTGCTTCGACACTATTCCCCCCATAGACTGCATGATTCACATCCCGATTCTATTTTTCCGATTTCGGAAAGTCAAGCTCCCATCCCCAGCCTTGCCCCCGTCGCTCCGCCCTTTCTTTCCTAAAGCAAGAGGAGCCCTCTCCAAACTGGACAGGAGCAAGACACGCCGGGTTTCCACAGAAAGAGTCCCCCCCAAACCCGGTGGGTTGGTTTGATGCGCCGCAAGCGACAAAGGTGGCCTTCCGCCGAGAAACTCCGGGGGACCCATACAACCCCGGTACCGCCAAAAGACTCTATGTTGAGTTGTACGTCTTAATTATTAGGGGGGGCCGCGACACCGTTTCAGACCCGGGACCAACTGCGAGAATATAAGCCCCGCACCCAGAAGGTCGCCCGCGGGAACCCCGTCGTGCCGGGGAAAATATCTGGGGAGAGAAATTCTTGTTTTTCGCGGTGCAAGAAGGCGCTAAAATAGGGGGGAAATGCAGCATTGACTGAGGATCGTGCTGCGTGGCGGTCCCCTCAACTTGGCTTCGAATGCCGGGCGAGGGCCAAACAAGTGCACAAGTCCACTGCGCTGACCTCGCGGTATGCCGCTCAGCGGCATAAAGGGTGACGAAACTTTTGACGTTCAAACAGCGTATACGTAAATAGGAGCCGGTAAGCAGGCGCGGAGACAAGCGGAAAAGTTGGTTCGTCTGCGGGCAAACAGCAGCAGCCTTCCGCTGAGAGGGAAGTTGACGCGTTTGCGCTTGGCCGAGGAGTGAGAGGAGCCCTCCATGGCAGGAATCAAAGAGTTGGAACTGGGGAAGACCAATGGCCCCACTTGGGTGGACGCAACGGCGCCGGTTCCAACTCGGCAACGTAACGGAACGGGAATGAAGAAGTGGAAGAAAGTCACACTCGCAGTTGTGGGCATCGTGGCCTTCGTCAGCTTGGCTGTTGGAGGGGTGGTGTGGAGTCGGCGGGGCGTGGTGACGGTCCAAACCGGCAAAGTCCAGCGGGAAGATTTGGCCCAGATCGTTACCGCCAACGGTGAGGTTAAACCCGTGGAGCAGAATCAGGCCAACGTTAACGCCAATTCCTACGGCAAGATCACCGAAATCCTGGTGAAGGAAGGCGACCGCGTCACCAAGGGCCAACTCCTGATGCGAACGGAGGACGTCCAGCAAGCGGCCAGTGTGGAGGCCCAGCAGGCGGCCGTCACAACCTCCGAAGCTGATCTGTCGGCCCAGGAGGCCAGCGTAAACTCGGCCAAGGCCGCGCTCGACACAGCCCAGGCGAACTTGGCATCGGCAATAGCCAAGCTGAATCAAGCCACTGACAATTTCAAACGTGGCCAGGAACTCTTTAAGGCCAATTTGCTTTCCCAGCAGGACTTCGACCAGCGCCTGAGCGACTACCGGGTGGCCCAGACGGGCAAGGATTCTTCCGAGGCGCAGGTGGGCCAAATGAAGGCCCAATACCAGCAGGCGTTGTACAATCGCGACTCCGCCCGCGCGAAGATTGGGCAGAGTAAAGCCCAACTCCTTGGCCTCCAGAACCAACTGGCGCAAACCATCTACAAGTCCCCGCTCGATGGCATTGTGACCTCTCTGCCCATGCACGTGGGCGAAAACGTGGTCGCGGGAATCCAGAACGCGACGGGAAGCTTGCTCTACCAGGTATCGAACCTCTCCATTATGACGGTGGAGGTCAAGGTGGATGAGACCGACATCCCCAACGTGAAGCTGGGGCAAACGGCCGAGGTTTTGATTGATGCCTACCCCAATAAAACCTTTAAGGGCCACGTGACCCAAATCGGCGAAAGCGCCGTGGGCCGCGACACCGGCGCCACGAGCGGGACAACCAGCGGGGCCTCTGCGACCAGCACCGACGAGGCCAAGGATTTTAAGGTGGTCGTGGTCCTCGATGATCCTCCTCCCAATCTGCGGCCCGGTCTTTCCGCGACAGCGAAAATCACCACGGCGACCCGCAAGAACGCCGTGGCAGTGCCCATTCAAGCCGTTACGGAACGGATGCGCCGCGAACTCGAGGAGAAGGACCAGGCCCCCAAGGGTGGCAAGACGAGCGAGGTAACCGCATCCGCCAAGGACAAGGAGAAGGACAAAGAAGAGTTACAGGGAGTCTTTGTGGTTCGAAACGGGCGCGCGACATTCGTTCAGGTTGACAGCGGCATCATGAGCTCGACCGACATGGAAATCGTGAAGGGGGTCCAACCCGGCGACGTCATCGTTACAGGCAGCTTCAGCGTTTTGCGCATTCTGAAGAACAAAACCAAGGTGCAGATTGATAACACCCCGGTGACGACGGTTACGCAGGGAACATAAGAACCCCTGGCATCCGGCAACTTCCCAGGATTCGCCCCCGTGGCGGCGCCAGGGAGCAGGCAGGTCTACACCAACCTCACCCAGCAGGTGCCTGGATGTCAGAAAAGGGACGGGAAAATCGCCATGGCAACGCGGACGGTCACATCCTCGATACAGGAAAAACTCATGCCTCCTGAGGGCGTTATTATCAAAGCGGACGACCTTTGGAAGACCTATGACATGGGCGAGGCCATTCAGGTTCACGCCCTCAGCGGGGTTTCGTTTGAAATCGACCGGGGTGAGTACGACGCCATCATGGGACCCTCCGGCTCCGGCAAATCCACGCTGATGAACCTGATCGGCTGCCTTGACACGCCGACACGCGGTTCCTACTGGCTGAATGGGCAGATGGTCAGCGAGCTTTCCGACGACGAGTTGGCCTACATCCGCAACAAGGAAATCGGGTTCGTGTTCCAGACCTTTAACTTGCTGTCGCGCGCCAGCGCTTTGCACAATGTGGAACTGCCGTTGATTTACAGCGGGATGCCCGCCAAAGAGCGTTTGGAAAGAGCGGAGGAGGCCCTGCGCAAGGTCGACTTGGCCGACCGCATGCACCACAAGCCCAACGAGCTTTCCGGCGGCCAGCGCCAGCGCGTGGCCATCGCCCGTGCCCTGGTGAACAACCCTTCCATTATTTTGGCGGACGAACCCACGGGGAACCTCGACTCCGCCACGGGCGAAGAAATCATGGGCGTTTTCAACCGGCTCCACGAAGCCGGCAACACCATCCTGCTGGTAACCCACGAGCACGATATCGCCGCTCATGCGCATCGCATCATCCACGTTCGAGACGGCCGCATCGAGCGCGACGAACGGGTGGAATAGTCTAGAGATCGGGAGATCCGGTGATCGGGAGATCGGGTGAACAGAGAATAACCCACGTTGAATCGTCTTTTGTTCACGCGATGAACGGCTCACCCGATAGAGCCGACCCGATCGGGTGAACAAGGCGCAACTGAGGGTGCATGGGCTTTTGTTCACCCGATCACCCGATCTCCCGATCACCCGATAAACAGGAGAATCCTTGGCGTCCATCGGCCAAACCGCTTCGCTCCCGCACGCTCGCCCCGCACGGTCCCGCGCGGGATCAAGCTGGTGGGTGTCTACTCGCGAAGCCTTCTGGATCGCCGTGGAAGCTTTGCGGGCGCACAAGCTGCGATCCTTCCTTACCCTATTGGGGGTGGTGATTGCTACCGCCACGCTCATCGTGGTCATGTCCATCATCAACGGCATGAACCTCTATATCGCTGACCATATTGCCAATCTAGGGGCGAATGTCTTTGTGATTTCTCGGTACCAGTGGGCGCAGGGATCCGAAGCCCGGATGAAGGCCATGCGGCGGAACAAACCGATTCGCATTGAAGAGTTTGAATTCCTGAAGGACAACTTGCAGGGGTACAAGAACATTGGCGCTGAGGTCGACATGTGGAGCGACCAGAACTCCGCGCGCTACCAGGGCCACACGCTTTATAATTCGGATATTACCGGCGTCACACCTTCCATGATCGACATTGGAAGTCAGAAGGTCGGGAGCGGCCGCTACGTCACCGAATCCGATTACCAGCACGAGGCCATGGTGTGCTTCATCGGACACGACCTGGTGGATGAGTTCTTTTCCAATAGCGACCCGCTGGACAAAGAAATCCTGGTGAACAACCTTCCTTTTCGGGTGGTGGGAGTGGCGGAAAAGATTGGCAGCACCTTTGGGCAGAGCGAGGATAACTTCATCATCATACCTCTCACCACCTACCGTAAGTTTTTTGCCGCGCGGCTATCCCTGGGAATCAATGTCCAGGCGTACGATTCGCAGCAGATGCTGGAGCTGGAAGATGAGGCTCGCGCTCTTTTGCGAGCCCGCCGCCACGTGCCGTACCGCGAAGATGATAACTTCGGCATCAACGCCTCCGAAACCATCATGGCCCTCTGGGACCGGCTGATGGGCAGCATCTTCGCGGTGACCATCGGTATCGTCGCCGTGTTCATGGTGGTGGGCGGCATCGTCATCATGAATATCATGCTGGCCAGCGTTACGGAACGTACGCACGAAATCGGCATTCGCAAATCCCTGGGCGCGCGCCGGCGCGACATTCTGACGCAATTCGTGATTGAATCGGTCGTCATGAGTTTCGCCGGCGGGGCGATCGGGATCCTGCTGGCCTTCATTGTCAGCGCCATCGTGGACCATTTTTGGACGTCCACGGTACCTTTGAGCGCCGTGCTGGTGGGACTGGTTCTGTCTACCGCGGTCGGCCTGTTCTTTGGAATTTACCCGGCCAGCCAAGCGGCCAAGCTCGATCCCATTGAAGCTTTGCGGACGGAGAATTAAGCATGGCCACCGGAAGGTCCCACGAAATTCGCGAGAATTTGCTGCTCGCCCTGGACACGCTGCGGACCCACAAATTCCGCGCCTTCCTCACCATCCTGGGCGTGTTTATCGGCACCCTCACGGTGATTTGCGTCGCCTCTATTTTCACCGGCCTTGACCAGCAGTTGGTGGAAGTGGCGGAAGGCTTCGGGACGCGCTCGCTCTTCATCTACAAATTCGACCCGGGAAAGGTGGGCCCCCTCACCCGGGAAGAGCGCCTGCGCAAACCCGTCAGTTATGAGCAGGCCATGGCCCTCAAAGAGTTGTGCCCTTCCGTAGAGGCGGTCGGAGTGGAACTCTATAACCGCGGACCTGCCGTGACCGCCAAGTACCGAGGGCAGGAGATGGTCGACACGTTTGTCCTCGGGGCCACGGCGGACGACTTTCAGAACATCAACGCCGATCTGAGTGACGGTCGTCTCTATACCAACATGGATGACCTTCATCGGGCGAATGTGGTGGTCATTGGGGCCGATGTGGTGCAAAGGCTCTTCGTCGGTATCGATCCGATTGGCAAAGAGCTTCAGGTGGACGGCCATACCTTCGAGGTGGTCGGAGCGCTCACCAAGCGCAAGTCGTTTCTAGGTGACAACGGCAACGATCGCGTCATATTTGTCCCCTACTTCACTTTCAAATCACTCTATCCCAAGGCCAAGGAGACCTTCGTCACCGCTTTGGCGTTTCCAGGCAAGTTAGATCAGGCCAAGGATGAAGCCACGGCCGTGCTCCGCCGGGTGCGCAACGACAAGCCCACGGCCCCAGACAGCTTTGGTATTGCCACCGCGCAGTCGTTCATCTCCAGTTTCCGCGACATTATGGGAATGGTCGTGCTGGTGACCATGGTGATTTCCTCCATCGGTCTCATGGTCGGCGGCATTGGGGTCATGAATATCATGTTGGTGTCGGTTACGGAGCGTACCCGCGAAATCGGCGTGCGGAAGGCCGTCGGTGCGCGGCGCAGCGATATCACCTGGCAATTCCTGCTGGAAGCCATGACCCTTACCGGCACGGGTGGCGTGTTGGCAATCATTACCGGCGTGGCCCTCACCTTCCTGATCCGAGCCCTCGGCTGGTACTCCGCCGTTCCCCTCTGGTCCATCGTTGCGGGCTTCGTTGTTTCCGTCAGCATTGGCTTGTTCTTTGGAATGTGGCCCGCTATGAAGGCTTCCCGCCTTGACCCCATCGTGGCACTGCGGCACGAATAGCATTCCTATCCAAGACTGACCGAGGTTCTCTTCTCGGCGTCGACCGCTGCTTCCGTTAGTCTTTCCCCACGGGCTAGGTTGCGCCGGCAAAACACATCCTCCCGCCAAGACTGAATGGCGCAGAAGTTCGGGGAGGGGGAAGCATCTGGCCACTGGGAGATTGATTTCCCGCCACAAAGGGTGAATAATCGACATCGGATTCGCTGGTCGGCTTCATCTAACCGCTGGATAGAAAGTGACGAGCGGGGAAGCAGCAGACTGAAGAGCAAAGCGAGGCGAGCTACTATGTTAAGCGTGAAAGAGGCAGCAGCCAAGGCAGCGGAATACTTCAAAGATTTCTATGACTCGCGTTTCGGAAACGTGATGCTCGAGGAAGTGGAACAACACCTGGAGGCCGATGGTAAGTATTGGTATATCACGCTGGGGTACGACGTCCCGCCGCAAGACCTCTCGGAGCTTTTCCGGTCGCGCCAAGGCGCAAAGCCTCCGCGCGAATACAAGATCTTCAAAATTGATGGATCAACCGGTGAGGTTTTGTCAATGAAAATCCGTGAGGTAGCAGCAGTTGAATAGCTATGTCGAAGCGATAAACACTTATAAGGATAAAGGCCTTCTAATCGATACTAATCTTCTTCTGCTCCTCTTTGTGGGGCTTCACAGCCGGAAGGGTATCCAGCGATTCAAGCGAACGAGCCAGTTCACGCCCGAAGATTTCGACTGCCTAGCGCGCGTGGTTCAGCTTTTCAAGCAAGTCGTAACGACTCCGAGTGTCCTTACAGAGGTCAGCAACCTGCTTGGTCAGTTGCCCGAAAGCGTTCGGCTTCCTGTTTTCGAGGTATTCTCTGTCGGCATTCATACCTTTCAGGAGCAATTCACTCCCAGTCGTGAGCTGGCCCAGGAATCATGCTTTCCTAAGTTCGGGCTGACCGATGCTGGAATTGTTGAGAGCGCCAAAGGGAAGTTTTTGGTTTTGACAGATGATTTCCGCCTGGCGGGCTATTTAAAGCGCCGAGGAATCGATGTAATCAACTTCAACCACTTGCGCATGCCTTATTTGTTTCCGAACTGATTCCCTCACCGCTTGGTGCTTTCAGTGGGAATCCAACCCAAAAAACCTCGGGCGTCGAAGCGGCATCGGATGAGCGGAGAGGAGCTCAAGGCAGGAAAACCCTCGACGCCCGAGGAAACTAAGCAAAAATCACAAAGCCCGCGTAACCCAATCCGGCGCCCACCATCGCGCCCACCACCACATCACTCAGGAAGTGCATTCCCAACACAATGCGCGACGTGGCCACGCTCAGCGCGAAAAACAGCAGGGCTCCTATCAGGTGCGGATAAAAACTACCCACGGCCATCGTGAAAGCGAAGGCCGTGATGGTATGGCCGGATGGAAAGGAGAATTGGTCAGGCGGCAGCAGCGTGGCCCAGCAATGCGGTACAAGCGCGTGCGGCCGTTTCCGCCCCGTCAATTTTTTCAGGACGAGAAAGAGAATGGCCCCGGCGCCGCAGGCGGTCCAAGCCGCGGTTACCGCCTCATATCGCGTGGCGCCGCCAAATACGAGAACCAGCCCGCTCAGCGCGTACCAGAGCCAGCCGTCGCCCCCGCGCGTGGCGAGAATCATCCAGAGCCGGAACCAGCGCGGCGGCCGCCAACGGTGCACGCGCCGCATCAGGCGATGGTCGCGCGTGGCGATGTAATCGAGCATGGTGCCCGGAAGCGTCATGCGCTCGCCTCCCCAGGGGCCGCCCGCATTCCTCCCGTGGAAGGTCTCTTTTCAAGGCCCCGCCAACACTCCCAACGGCTTCCCCAGTGCCGCGCAAACAGGTCCTCCACCACGTAGTTGGCCATGGTCACCACGGGAACCGCGAGCGCCAGGGGGGCGAGAAGCGTGGCCACGGGCTTCTCCTCCATCAGCGCGGCGCCAATCTGCAACACGTCGCGCGTCAAGCGCCAAAAACTTCCTGACCCGCCTTGTACCTGCCCGCGCCCGTGCCGCAGGCCGTCGAGAAACTCCGCCTTGTTGCGCGCGCCCGGTACGCGCGTCGAAACACTCCCCAGCGAGCGCAGCGTGTGCGCGTCACTGCCGCCCAGCTTGGCCCTTCCCGAGCGCTCCGCCATGCGCTCCGCCAGACGGTTGCAGCGCTCCAGGACGTGGCCATTGCGAACTTCCACGCCGGGGAAGGCGCCATCGAACCAAACAAAGTCCTCCTGTGACCGCCGGCCCGTCAGGGCGGAGAAGGCGTGGTTCACGCTGTAAAAAAGTTGTTGTTCGTTCAGGTAGGCCACCAGGCGCGGCAGGTCGTTCCGGCGCCGCTGGATTTCCACGTGCTGCCGCTCTGCCAAGTCGTACACGCCGACGTGCAGCTCGTTGCCGCTCGGCATCCGGCAGGTCACCTCTTCGCTCACGAAGAAATCCTCATGCCGTCTGAGCGTCTCCGCCGCGTCGATGGAGTCGTGATCGGAAACCGTCACCAAGTCCATCCCCCCGCGCCGCAGCGTCTGATAAACCGCCTCCGGCTCGCTGTAACACTCGCGGCAGATGGCCTTCAGCAGCGGCAGAGTGCACATACCGGAGTGGATCGTATGGACATGCAGATCACATCGCACGGTACAGGTTATGGCGGCTATGTTACGGCAATGTATATGGGAAATGAATTATCTATGAACAGTGTCTATTGCCTATTTACAGGATAGATGAACTATGAAAAGGTAAGAGCATGATCAGCGCCGACCTTGTTTTCTTTGATGCGGGCGGCGGCCATCGCGCCGCTGCCGAGGCTCTCCGCCTGGTGATGGAAGAGCAGGGGGGATGGAAAATCCGGCTGGTGAACTTGCAGGAGCTGCTCGACCCCATCGACTGGGGGCGCAAGCTGACCGGCCTGCGCATGCAGGACCTCTACAACCTGACGCTGAAGAAAGGCTGGACGCTCGGCACCCCGCAGGCCGTGCGCGTGTTGCAGTTTTTCATCCGTCTGCTGCACGCTCAGACGATGCGGTTGCTGGAGGAGTTCTGGCGCTCCAGCCGGGCGGACCTGGTGGTCTCGGTGGTTCCACACTTCAACCGCGCGCTCGCCCAGAGCCTGCGCCAAGTGCGGCCCGCCACCCGCTTCGTCACCCTCCTGACCGACATCGCGGATTATCCTCCCCACTTCTGGATCGAACCCCAAGGGCAGTACATCATCTGCGGCTCGGACCGCGCCGTGGCGCAAGCGCGCGCCCTGGGCATCTGCGACGGCCGGATTTTTCAAACCTCGGGCATGATCTTGCACCCGCGCTTTTATCAGCCCCTCTTCTGCGACCGGCGCACGGAGCGGAAACAGCGCGGCCTTGATCCCGACCTGCCCACGGGGCTGGTGCTGTTTGGCGGGCAGGGTTCCGACGCCATGCTCGAAATCGCCGAGCGCTTCGATGCCGAAGGCCCCTTCCATCTTCAGCTCATCTTCATCTGTGGACACAACCAGAAGCTGGCGGACGCCCTGCGCTGGCGCCGCAGCCGCCTGCGGACCTTCGTGGAAGGCTTTACCACCCAAGTGCCTTTCTATATGACCCTCTCCGATTTCTTTATCGGCAAGCCCGGGCCCGGAAGCGTGAGCGAAGCGGTGGCCATGCGGTTGCCCATCATCGTCGAGCGCAACGCCTGGACGCTGCCCCAGGAACGTTATAACGCCGAGTGGGTCCTGGAAAAGCAGGTGGGGTTGGTGGTGCGAGGGCCACACCAAATCCCCGCGGCGGTCAAGGAGTTGCTCGAACATGGAAATCTGGCGCGCTTTCGCGCCCAGGCCGCTACCATCCGGAACCGGGCCGTCTTCGAAATTCCCGGCATCCTGCGCCGAATCGTTGAGGGATCCATGGACGGCCCCGCGCTCGACCCGGAAGAATCACTCAGCGAACAGCGCGCATAGGCTTTCGGTGAATGGCGCCCGGGCCACGCCGCGCTCGGTGATGATGGCGGTAATGTAGCGCTGCGGGGTAACGTCGAACGCCGGATGCCGCGCCGGAACCCCGGGGGGCGCTATGCCCACACCCGCAAGATGGGTGACTTCGGCGGAGGAGCGCTCCTCGATGGGAATCTGCTCGCCCGAAGCGAGGCTCATGTCGATGGTGGAAAGCGGCGCCGCCACGTAAAAGGGTATGCCGTTTTCGTGCGCCAGCACGGCGACGGAGTAGGTTCCGATCTTGTTCGCCGTGTCGCCGTTGGAGGCAATGCGGTCGGCGCCCACAATCACCGCGCGAATCTCTCCCTGCTTCATGAAGTGCCCCGCCATGCTATCGGTAATGATGGTCACCGGAATCTGGTCCTTGGCCAGTTCCCAGGCCGTCAGGCGAGCGCCTTGCAGGAAGGGTCGCGTCTCATCGGCAAAAACCCGCAACTTCTTCCCCGCCCCCACCGCGGCGCGAATCACGCCCAGCGCCGTGCCGTAACCGCCCGTCGCCAGCGCCCCGGCGTTGCAGTGCGTAAGGACGGTGCCCTCGTCCGGCATCAGGTCCGCGCCGTGGCGGCCCATGGCTTCGTTGATGGCGATATCTTCCGCCAGGATGCGCTTGGCCTCTTCCTCCAGGCCGACGCGCACCATGGTGAGCGCCTGTGCATCCGTGTGATGGCAGGATAGGGAATTGTCAAAGACGGTGCGCATCCGGTTGATCGCCCAGAACAGATTAACGGCGGTGGGCCGCGTCTTGGCAAGGGTCTCGGCGATGATTTCGAATTCCGCCCGCAGCTCGGAGACGTTCTTCGCTCCTGAATTCTTGACGCCCACGGCGATGCCCATCGCTGCCGCCACACCAATCGCCGGCGCGCCGCGAATCACCATGGAGCGAATCGCTTCCGCGACCTCGCGATAGTCCGTGTAGGTGCGGTAAATCTCTTCCCCCGGTAAGCGTGTCTGGTCAATCATGCGCACGCCTTGCTCGGTCCATTCGATGGTTTTGAACATAGTGACAACTTACCATACGGGTCGGTTTCTCAACAATCTCGCCAGCGGCCGTCATTTTACGATCGTGCTATCCCTCCACTGCATCCCGGAACGCCGCGTCCAGTATAAGCAGAATCTGGTTCAGCCATTCGCGGTGCTCGGGCTTCATCAAGACCGAACGCAGGCAAAGCACCGTCTCTTGACTGTCGGGCGGATCGGAAACGAGCGAGGGGAAATACCCGACGGGCAAACGGATTAGCGCGAGGTGCAGACCGCGGTTGGCGGCCGCCGCAAAGATGCGCTGTGACCGTTCGGAAGCGAGGCGGGCGGACCCGGCGCGAGGCGCCCAGACCACGATGTCCAACTCGGGATGAAACGGCACGAGCCATCGGGAATCAGCGGCGAGCCGCTCCGCCAGGCTGACCGCGGCTTCCCGGCAGGCTTCCAGCCCGGCGGCGAACTCGCCCCCGCGCACCAGGGGCAGCAATTTTTGCGTGGCCCACAGCGCCACGGCCGAGGCCCCCGGGCGCGAGCACTCCAAGCTGATTTCACCCAGATGTAATTCCGTCGAGGTGAAGTAAGTGTAAGGGGAATCATGTTTGTACAGCGCCCCCACACTCGGATCGCGAAACAGCACGCACCCGCACCCGTAGGGTTGCAGGCCGTGCTTGTGGGGGTCAACCACTATCGAGTCGGCTTGGCCGATCTGGTCGTACGCCGCGCGGGTTTCCTCCGTCAGATTTCCGGCGAGGGTGAAGTAGCCGCCGTAGGCCGCATCGACGTGCAAGCGAAAGCCGTGTTGGGCGCGCAGGCGAAGGATCTCCGGCAAGGGGTCGATGGAGCCCGTCCCTGTGGTTCCAAGGGTGGCCACGACACAGCCGATGTCTCCCCCTGCTAGTCTCTCCGCCAGAGCCTGAGTGTCCACCCGTCCCCGAGGGTCGCAGGGCAGTTCCGCGAACGGCAACCTCAGCACGCTGCTGATGCGGTGGTGCGTATAGTGGGCCTGCGCGGAGGCTGCGATCTTCTTTCCCGGATGAAGTTGCCCCGCCACCCAGAGGGCCTCGAGGTTCGCCATGGTGCCGCCGCTGGAGAGATGCCCCAGATGGGTCTGCCAGCCGAACATGGCGGCGATCTCCGCCACGGCCTCCTTCTCCATGGCCGAACTGGCGCGTCCGCCGTCGAGCGCGTGGTTGTTGGGATTGATCCAAGTGGCCAAAGCATAGGCGGCGCGGGCAATCGGATGAGGTGGTTTGAGCATCTGGCCAGCATAAAGAGGATGGAAGTACGGATAATTGTCCCGCAGGCGAACGGCGACTCGCTGCATCACCTCGGACATGCGCTCCTGGCCCGGCGCCTGCGCGTCGATGGCAGGAAGTGAGGCAAAGCCTTCCTCCAAGACCCGGAGGGCCGCCGGTAGAATCTCGAGTGTTCCCTTTTCCAACTGCATCGCGACCTCCCGCTTGACCCTGCACAATCTCTGCGACCGAGGAGCGGAGCGCCCTCGCGTCCAGCGCGGGGGTATTGTAACCGAAATTCGCTTCATGGGCAGGCCAGTGGCAGGCTTACGCGTCGGCCGTCGCTTTTGTCGTGCGGACGCCCTAGCGCACAGGTATCCCAATTGGATTCAGCCTTGTCCGCCCTGGCAAGCGTCAGAGCGGAGGAGGCGCAGAATAGCTTTGCGGGCCAAGCAATTCATGCTAATGTGGGGGGCGCTTTCTTGGTCTTCGGGGGGCGGACCACTCTCCTACTGGGTCGCTTCTTTCTGCGGATTTGTCCCTCACCTGGTTTGTGATGTGTCCCGGATTTCATAAGGAGGACGACACGAATTATGCCATCATCAATCCGACAGGCTTTACAGGGCCTGATCCTTCTCTTCAGTGTGGGCTGCGTAGTAGCCTGGGGGCAAACCTTTCAGGGTAGCTTTACGGGGACCGTAATAGATCCCAGCGGGGCGGTCGTGCCCGGCGCGGTGGTGACAATAACGGAAAAAGATAAGGGCTTTTCGCGCAGCGTCACCACCTCCAACGACGGTAGTTATGAAATTCCCCTCCTTCCACCGGGGCGGTATTTCGTCCGCGCCCAGAAACAGGGTTTCCAAAAATTCGAGCGCGGCCCCCTGACGCTCCTCGTGAATCAGCACCTTCTCGAGGACATCAAGCTGGAGTTGGGCCAAGCAGGAGATTTCATCGTGGTGGAGGCTTATCCAGCTACGGTGGAAAGCCAAACCTCTTCCGTCGGAACCACGCTTGACGAGCAGAAGGTTAACGAGGTTCCGCTGAACGGACGGAATTTTCTGGCGCTGGCGTTACTGGTGCCGGGCGTATCTCCCGGAACCGCGGGCAGCGCGGTCAGCACCCGGGGGGGGGGTGGTTCCATCAACGTCAACGGAATGCGCGATTCGATGAATTCCTATTGGCTGGACGGCCTGGATGACACCTCCGTGGGCGTCGGCCAATATACCGTGGCTCCGCCGCTGGACTCCGTGCAGGAGTTCCGCATGGAGACAGGAGTTTACGAGGCCAAATTCGGCGCCCACGCCGGGGCCGAAGTTAACATGGTGACCAAGTCCGGGACGAATGACGTCCACGGCAGCGTGTACGAGTATGCGCGCAACACCGCCTTCGACGCGCGCAATTTCTTTGACCCTTCCGTGGCCCCCATGCACCGCAATCAGTTCGGCGCGACGCTCGGCGGGCCAGCCGTGCTTCCGGGGGTCTATGACGGGCACGACCATACCTTCTTCTTCTTCGCCTTCGAGGGCACGCGCGAGCACCGCGATTTTTACGATAATTTCCTGGTGCCTTCCCTCTCTGAGCGCCAAGGCAACTTTGCCGACCTCTTGAATCCTGCTTGTTCCAGCCAGACGGTGCTGGTCGACCCTCTGTCGGGGCAGCCCTTCACTGACATCAACCAGGTCTTGCCGCAGGCGGATCCCGCGGGGCAGGGCTTGGTGAACCAGTACCCAACGCCTAACATTTCAAACGCTTCCTGTGGCGCCGCCAATTACACGGCGCTGGTCGACCGGCAGGTCAATACCGATACGCTGACCGCACGCGTCGACCATCAGTTCGACACGAAGAACGCACTGTTCGTACGGTACAGTCTCAATTTTGACCGCGAGTTCTGGCCGTCGGGTACGATTCCGGAAAGCACCACAACTGTTCCGGGATATGGCAGGTTCTCTCACAATTCCTACCAGATGGCGGGGCTCGATTGGACCCACATCTTCAGCCCCAAGCTGGTCAACGAAGTCAAGCTGGGGTACAACCGTTGGCAGCTTCGGCAGTCAAATCAGGACTTGGGCAACAACTTGGCCTCAACCCTTGGGATCATGGGCGTCAACCAAATTGGAGGGGTTTCCGCCGGCGTCCCCGACATGACCTTTTCAGGGTATGCCAGCATGGGCGGTGACGCGAGCGTGCCGGAGACCGGCGCGGTGAATACCTTCCAAATCGGCGACACGCTGACGCACGTGGTGGGAACCCACACGTTGAGCTATGGAGTGGACGTGCGCCAAGTCCGGCGCGGTAATTTCACCGTCGATAGCAACTACCGCGGATCATACGGATTCACCGGATCCGTGACCGGCGGCTTGGGACAGGTCTCGGCGGCGGATTTGGGTTGCCCCACCTGTACACTCGGCAACAGCGTCGCGGACGCGCTGCTGGGCCTTCCCGCATACTGGCTGAACGGATTCCAGGAGTACATCTCCGGAGCGTTCGGCGAATACGATTTCTTCGGCCAGGATGATTGGCGCGTGCGCCCCCATCTGACCCTGAACCTCGGTTTGCGTTATGAGTATAAGAGCCTGGTAACGGAAAAAGACAACGACTTTTCCAACTTCGATTTCAGCAATGGGGATCTGCTGGTGGCAGGGACCAGCGCCGCAACCCTGTGGAGCTTTAACCCCACTCAAAATCCCATCACCGGCCAATTTCAGCTTGACCCTCTGCCCTGCACGGCCAAAACGTGCGCCCAACAAACCCTCAACTTGGGGAGCACGGCGCGCAACCGCGCACTGCAATATCCCGATCGAAAGAATATTGAGCCGCGTATCGGCATTGCCTGGCAACCTTTCAAGAATCCCAAAACGGTTCTGCGCGGCGGCTACGGAATCTTTTTTGACCAGACCTTTGGCGACGTTTATTTCCAAAAAGCCGCCAATCCCCCTTTCGTCCACCTCGATGAGGGGAACGTCGGGTTGGCGCTGTACTCGATCGAGTCGGGAGAATATTACCCCGGCACCGGCCAAATCATTCAAAACGCCTTCACCAACCCCAGCCTTGGGAGTACGGCTTACCCCAGCATGAGCCCTTTCCAGCTTAACTTCCAAAACGCTTTCATCCAGGAGTGGAGCGCCGATTTGCAGCGGCAGATGGGGAACACCTGGCTCATCGATATTGGCTACGTGGGAACCCGTGGATTGCACCTGGTGGAGGAGACCGATCCCAATCAGCCCCTGAATATGACGGACGTCAGCAAGGCCTCGGCAGCCGTCCAAGCCTCCACGCTGGCGGCGTGCGAAGCGGGCAGTTGCCTGTCGCCGATTCCCTATCTCGGCAATTTCGGCTACACGCAGTCGGCGGGGAGTTCCATCTATCACGCCTTCCAGGCCAAGGTCGAACGGCGATTCTCGAAGGGGCTCTCTATCCTGGCATCATACACGTATTCGAAGTCGATCGACACCGCCTCCGGCCCTTTCAGTAATGCGCGTAATGCCAACTTCCCGCAGAACTCCAATGACGTGGCGGCAGAAAAAGCGGTATCGGATTTCAACTTTCCCCAACGTCTTTCCCTGGCTTACATTTGGAACATGCCTTTCGGCTCGAGCGTGGTGAAGTTCCGCAACCCGCATCTTAATTATGTGATCCAGGGATGGGAGGCCGGAGGCGTGCTCACCGTCCAGTCCGGCCCACCTTTTACTCCCGTCGTGAGCGGAAACGTTAGCGGTGCGGATGAGATCAATAACGCCACGGTGCAGACTGGGCTGCCGACTGATACGGATCGTCCCAACGTGGTCAGCCGGAATATCTACCCTAGCCATCAAACCCCCCAGCAGTGGGTGCTGCCCTCGGCTTTCAGCACGCCGAGCGGGTTTACCTTCGGCAACGCGGGGCGGAACATCCTGCGTGGTCCGGGATTGGGAAGCTGCGATTTTTCCGTTCTCCGCAACTTCCGCTTGGGCGAATCCGCCAAGGTGCAGTTTCGCGCGGAGATGTTCAATATCTTCAACCGCGCGAACTTCGATATTCCCCAGAACATTGAGAACGCTCCCAGCTTCGGCCAGATCTTCAATACCGTCCAGCCGGTCGCCGGCCTGGCCTCCGGCGGACCGGGCGAGCCGCGGGAACTGCAATTAGGTCTGTGGCTGATCTGGTAGACGATGCGGAATCGGGAGATCGGGTGATCCGGTGATCGGGTGAGCAGCTAACCGAATCGACGGCTACTGTGTCTGTTCACCCGATCTCCCGATCACCGGATCATCCGATTAATCCAATCAGGGCAAATCGGCAAAGGGGAGAAGGAGCGGGCGCTCGGCCAAGAAAGGCAGGCGGGCGATTTCCTTCATTGCGCGCTGCACATGCTTTTCCTGGGTAGCCTCGAGGGTCATGACGAACGGCAGGTGCTGCTTCTTGCATTCGGGCTCTTGCAGAACGGAGTCGATGTTAATCCGATGGCGGCCCAGGATGGTGCAGACCCGCCCCAGGATTCCAGGCCGGTCACGCACCACCAGCCGCAGATAGGTGGCGACGACGTTCTCATCGGGTGGGGCGATTCGGGACGGATGCCAGTTTTCGTATCCGAAGGGGGTCGAGGGCGAGCCGCCTGCGGCAATCGAGCGCGCGATCTGGACGACGTCGGATAGCACCGCAACGCCCGTAGGTTCGCCCCCCGCGCCGCGGCCGGTGATGCTGGTATTGCCGCCTTTGTTGCCTACCAGCAGGACGCCGTTGGTGGCGCCCTTCACGCCGGCCAGGCGCGAGGCAAGGGGGATCATCATGGGGCGGACGAAGACCTCCAGCCGATTGCCAGGGCGGCGCCGGGCCCCGGCGATCAGACGCAGAGTGTGGTTCAGCCGGTGGGCGTAAGCAAAATCCACTTGGTCGATGCGCGTGATGCCTTGCACGGGGATGTCGCGAACCCGCACCGCTTGGCCAAAACACATCATGGCCAGAATGGCGATCTTGTAGCTCGCATCGTAACCTTCGACGTCGAAGGCGGGGTCGGGTTCGGCGAATCCTTTTTCCTGCGCCTCGGCCAGGACTTCGGCGAAGGAACAACCGCGCCGCTCCATCTCGGTTAGGATGTAGTTGGTGGTGCCGTTCAGGATGCCATAGACGGCGGTAAAGTTCTCGCCCGCCAGCCCTTCCCGCACCGCGTGCAGCACCGGTGTTCCGCCGGCCACGCAAGCTTCAATTCCCAAACCCACGTGGTGCGCACGGCTGCGCTCAACCAACTCCGCGCCGTATTCAGCCACCAGTTGCTTGTTGGCCGTTACCAGGTGCTTGCCCGCTTCCAGCGCCGCAAAGGCGATGGCACGGGCCGTGGGGAGAACCCCCACCAACTCGACGACGATGTTGACTTCCGGATCGCGGATGACCTGTTTCCAATCGGAAGTGAGCTTGACGGGCGGGCGCAACCAGGAAAGATCCCGCTTATGCACGCTGCGGGAACAGATAACCTTGAGTTGGAGATCGCATCCGAGCCGCCGCTGGATTTCGCGCTGGTGCTCGGCCAGAACTTTCAGCGTTCCCGTGCCGACAGTCCCCAACCCGATCACCCCCAGGCCCAGGGAACGCTCCTGGCGTCCGGAGTTGGCGAAGCGAATTCGCGGTGAAGGGTTCATCTGTTTATTATCTTAAGAACCGTATGCTGTGAAAGACAAACACTCGGCACTACCTTGCTGCTTGGGAAGTCTGTGGCCTTGGGGGTGCTCCGCGAGCAAAGTCGCAACTTGCCTTCCTGTTAGATTATTGAAGGGGTTTTGATGTGGGGGATAAAATGTCGATTTTCGCTTTACCTTCGCTTTTATATTGACTGCTTTATTTTCAAAATGTTCTCAGCTTCGTTCAGGTAAAATCCCGGTTTGACATCCTTTGTTTTCAATATGTTCTCAGGTTTGGCATTCTACTGACATTTTGTCCGTTTGCGGCCCGCCTCCAAGGCCAAACCCAAGGCCCCTTTCAACGCCGGGATGCCGAGGGTACCACCGCGCCGAGCGCGCTTGCCTCGCCTACCCATCCCCCGGTATTTTAGGCTAGCACACGGGAAGGCGATTGTCAAGCAAAAAAAGTAGCCTATTTTTCAACCAGCGCGGCGCCCCGGGGCGGCGGTGATCCCGCTCACGCGGAATCCCGAAAGTCCGCTGTTTCCCCCGCAAACAGGGACGATGTAAAATCGCCGCTACTCCGGTTGGCACATATTTTAGCTTCCACCGAAAAGGAGCAACCATGCTAAAAGATTTCAGGGATTTTGCCATGCGCGGAAACGTGCTCGACATGGCGGTAGGAATTATATTGGGCGCGTCATTTGGAGGCATCGTGACCTCGTTGGTTAACGACGTTCTGATGCCGCCCATCGGCTTGGTGCTGGGGCGGGTAGACTTTTCAAACCTCTTCATCAGCCTCACCAGCCGGCACTTTGAGACCGTGGCCGCCGCCAAAGTGGCAGGGGCTGCGACGCTCAATTACGGCATCTTTTTGAACGCCGTCATCAATTTTGTGATTGTGTCTTTTGCGATATTTCTGCTGGTGCGGCAGGTGAACAAGCTACGAGCGCCTGCGCCGGTCCCCGCCAGCCCCGCGCTAAAGCCGTGCGCGTACTGCTGTTCGCAAATTCCCCTGGCCGCCACTCGATGCCCGAACTGCACTTCGCAACTGAAGGCGGAGTAGCCCGCATTCCGCACCACGCTGGGACGCGCTATGCCGGCGGTCACCACTCAAACTCCATGCGCGTCCGGCGGACCGAATACTCCGCGTAAGGCGCCACTTGCAATTTGCGCAAGTGCTGGGGTTGGTCGGTATAGGCCAGGAGAAACGTCAGGGTGTTATCGCCCGGGGGGAGATACGGTTCGGGAAGATAGAAATCCCTCTGCGGGCCTACGGTGGCGTAGCGCCCCACGAATTTTCCATTGAGAAAAATGAGAGCATCGCAGTCGGCGTCGAAGGTGAGCTTCCAGGGTATTTTCCAAGCCTCATCGGGCGGTGGCAATGGGAATTTCGCGCGGCCCCACGTGAAGGCAGGAACCATGGGTTGGCTTCCCCCGCCACCGAGGAACGACGCGGGCGTCCACGCCCCGGCTTCCGGGTTGATTTCCCGCCCTCGCATCAGCGCGGCATAGCGTTGGATTTGCCAACTCTCCAGACCTTTGGCCGAGGCGAAATCAGCACCGATGCCGGCCGATTCGAGCCCTTTCAACTCGCCCAGTTTCTCGCCAAAGTTCGGGGCGCCGAAGAGTTCATAGGAAATTTCCACCAGATTGGCACCGGGCTGGGCATATTTCGCCAGGGGGAAATCAATCAACGTCTCCCGATTGGAGGCTTCGGCCACGAACTTCCCATTGACGAAGACCTTCTTCGCGTCGTCGGCCCGCGTGGAAATGAACATTTTAGGCTCGCCGTTGAAAGTGAACGGGGTGCGGTACTTGACATAACCATAAGGCACCGGCCCCAGGTCCTCGAGTGCATGTAGGGGGCCCGTCAGCCATTCGCCGGTGGCAGGATCAAACTTTTCCACGCAAGCTTCGCCCGCGCTGAGTTTGATGGGCTCGAAGGGCAAGGGTGGCGTCGTCACATGGACGCGCGCGAGGTGCCAGGGCCGGTCATATTGGAAGTCGGTCAGGAGGCCATCGAGCCGGCACTTCACCGGAAGCGGCGGGAGCATCACCGCCACGTCGTGCTGCCCGGGGAGGAACTCCAAATCCACCCAGGCGCGGCTCTTGAGCGTGCCCGATCCCACCAGGGCATAGGCGTCGGTCAGGATGGGAGCCACCACCGTCTTGGTTTCCTCGGAGGCGGGGACGATCTTGGGAGGAAACTCCCAGAGGAAGGTGCGCAGAGCTTTGTCGCGAGGAACGACGAAGATCTGAAGGTGTTCCCTGTACAGCAGCATTTTTTCTGTGGTTCCAACCTGCACCCCCAAAACCGAGGTTTCGTATTCCGGGTCCCAATACCGATAGGTGGTGTCGCCTTCCAGTTTCGGTTCGTCCACGGTGGCGAGGCCCATTTCCAAGGTCCGCCCGGGCACGTCGTACAAGATCAGGAAGTCCCGGTCAAGGTTGACGCCGTGAGCCAGCAATTCTCCCGTCGAGTAGACCAGCCTTCCCCCACTGATGGGAATCTGTACCGGCAGCATCTTCATCTCGCGCGGCGCCAGTTCCAATTCGCCCTCCCGCGGAGCAAAGATAAAGCGCTTACTGGGGCTGTGGGAATCCGTGAAAGTCATCTTGTAGCGCTGGGGGGCGTTGGCGTTTTCGCGGACAAACAAAGCCGCGCTGGGGCCGTTTGAGCGTTCACTTACACTGACGTTGGCATTCGTACATTGTATGCCCGGCAGAGCCGCCGCGCGGGTCAGGACGGCGCCCAACACGCGCAAGGACTGGCCAATGCCGCGGACGGCGTAGTACTTGTCCCACAGCCCGCCGGGCTCGCGGATCGGCGCGGCATAGTCATAAGTGGTGGTCAGCTTCTTCGCGGCCCAATCGAAATTGGTGCCCCCGAAGCCCATGTAATAACTGAAGGACGTAACCCCCAACTCCAGCGCGGTCTTGGTGAGCATGTTGACTTGCACGGCGTCCACGCCATCCTGATTCACCGAAAGCACGCCGCCGAATTCGCTGAACCATCCGCCCTGAAGTTCTGAGATCGCCAAGGGTGAGGCGGGCTCTTCGCGGCGCAATTTCTCCAGCGCCGGGGTGAGTTCCGCCACGATCTTCCAGCGCGGATAGAAATTGCATGTGTCCATGATCCGCGCCATGTCCGGGTCACTATTCTCGCGTGCTTGCTTCGTCCAACAGGTGATGACGGGCACGCTGATTCCGGCGCTCCACACCATCTTGGCCAGGGCGCGGACATACTCCCGTTTGGCGTCATTAGGCATGGGCACGCTGAAGTCATACTCATTTTCCACCTGCACCATGATGATGGGGCCACCCAACGTCACCTGGTTCTGCATGATGATGGGGAGAACTTGCGCGTACCAGTGCTGCGAGGTCCGCAGGCTCTCCGGATCGGTAATACGAAGGGGGAAGCGCTTGGCCGCCACCCAGGAAGGAAATCCCCCGCGTTCCCATTCCGCGCACACATAGGGGCCCGGACGGACGATCATCATGAAACCCATTTCGTGAACGAGTTTGACGAATGCTTCAAACTCCGCGAGGTCCACCTTGCCTTCCTGCGGTTCGTGATAATTCCAGAAGACGTAGGTCTCAATGGTGTTGAATCCCGCCAGCTTGAATTTCTGCAAGCGATCGCGCCAGAGCGCTTTGGGACAGCGGGGATAGTGAAATGCGCCGCTCACCACCAGTGTATCCTTGCCATTAATGGTGAAACACTTCGCGTCGTAACGAATGATTTGCGGATTCTCAAACTGCATTTGCCCGGCGGGCAGCACGGCCGCCACGGCCTCAAAATGGCCCTGCCCCCAAGGGTCAAGGCGCGCCGCCAAGGGCGCGGTGACAGCGGTCAAAAGGAAATTACGGCGCGATGACTTCATGATATGAACTCCTTCCTGTGTAGCGTCGAGGGACATGTCGCGCCACACGGGGCGCGCGTTCGTGCAAAACTGAATCCCCCGGAGAGCTTGCAGTATAGGAGTGTGGGGACACTCCTGCAACCTTGTTAGCTGCCCGGTAGTGACTCATTTTGACGAAAACAGGGAGCGACGCTCGGAGGGATCTTCCTGGCGTTCGCTGGAATAGGGTGTTACGCGGCCTAGCCGCAATACTGTTCACTTCGTCGCGGTCGCGGAATAAGGATTCCGGTTGTGGGCGAAGCACTCCAAGGCGCTACCCGCGTGTGTACATGAAAACGTATCCTAAGTGTACAGTATTGGGCCTAACCGCAGTTGATCATCCACGGGATGTCGAACCGATCGACCACCATGCCAAAAAGGGTGGCCCAGAAGGTCTTCTGAATGGGCATCCGCACATTTCCGTTTTCTGCCAAGGCTTGAAAGATGCGGCCCGCATCTGCCGGGTCCTTAATTGCGAGTGAAACGAAGAAGCCTTGGGGTTGCTCAAAGCGCCCCGGCGGACAGTCACTACCCAACAATACCTGATCGCCAACCACCAGGCTCGCGTGAAGGATTCTGTTGCGCCAATCAGGCGGAACTTGTGCCTCCGCTGGCGAGCCCGCGTAGGGGAACGGGGTTTCCATTTTGCCGCCAAAACACTGCGCATAGAACTTGAACGCTTCCTCGCAGTTGCCGTTGAAAAAGAGATAAGGATTTATTTTCATCGTGCGCTCCTCGGACTGAGATGGGTAGCTCGGACCGGTTTTTTAGATCTGCGGCTCGTCCCGAATGGGCAAGGAAAAGCCGCGGACCTACAAAACAGGTCCGCGCCGCCCTTGCTTGTTTGCCGCTATCCGCCGGCAATGGCTCCTACAACCAGAAAAGGCTCGGCGCCTGTGGCGACGGTGTCGGGTAGCGGGGCATCGGGCGGCTCGTGGGACAGATCCTCCTCGCAGGCGAAAAACCTTATGAAGGGCCGGCGCTTCAGCGTGACATGGTCGCGCATCGTTCCGCACAGCACGGGATAGCGGACCTCGAGCGCGTCCAGCACCGAGCGCTGCGTCACCACCCCTTCGATTTCGAGCTGCACCTCACCCTCGACCCGCGCCAGCGTCCGCAGATGTTGCGGGAGGACAACTCTAATTATGTTAGGGCTCATCGCGAAAACCCTTCGCGAAACGATTGATTAGGAAACCTCGATTCTGCAGCAAGCCTTGCGCTGCACCATGGCAAGTGTTTTTGCAGTGTTCCATTATCTCACCGAGTCTTCGATATATTCTGTGCAAGAAGCTTACGGAACTCGGAAACTTGTTCGGGTGTCAGCGCACGTTTAGGCAAGGTATTGAAAATAACCGGAGACGAATAGAGAAGAAAGTGACGCTTTGACTCCACGTAGCGGATGTAGTTCTTCCACTCTATATCAGACGAGCCCCCATTCCAGCATGAGTGAACACCCTCCGCGTCTATTATTACTGTTCTCGGGCCTTGGACCCCAGGTTGCTTCGTGTACTGATTTCGAGCCCACCACCGCGGACGAGCCCACATCACAACCGCCCATATGACCCCCAACGCAATCCACGGAGCAAGGCTTGCACGAAGGCTTTCATCATGCGGACGCTCGGCGAGCATCAGCAGGCATAGGCCTACAGAGACAAATAAGGAGGAAAATACTAGCCGAAAAGACCATTTTCTGTAAGCGGAACCGTTCCGGTGCGCGATAAGGGAATCAAGGAAATCTCCTTGTGTCAGCTCATAGGTTATTTCCATGCTGCTGGATTGTGCCAGAACATGGATTCGCGCACAATCAAAAATCTAGTGGGTGGCGCATACATTGCTTTTGTTGTATGCGACTCATTCCCTTGCACAGCCTCACACCGGCAAAGCCAACCCCTCTTTGCAGCTTGGGTTGGGCGCATGCATAAATGGCAATGTAGGCGCCACCCTCAATTCCCACCCCTTCGGCAAATCAATTCGGTGCAGATCATTGTAGAGTCTGAACCTCAACCGAAAGAACAGCCGGCAAATCCCGGACGATGGGCGCCCAGTTGTCTCCGGCGTCGGACGAGGCGTACACCTGCCCGCCGGTGGTGCCAAAGTACACGCCGCACGAATCGAGTTGGTCGACGGCCATCGCGTCGCGCAACACGTTCACGTAGCAGTCACGTTGTGGCAGACCCCTGGTGAGCGCCTCCCATTCGTTCCCACCGGTCCGGCTGCGGTACACGCGTAGCTTTCCCTCCATCGGAAAGTGCTCCGAGTCGCTCTTGATGGGGACGACGTAGATGGTCTCCGGCTCGTGCGCGTGAACATCAATCACGAACCCGAAGTCGGTGGGCAGGTTCCCACTGACCTCCTGCCACAAATCACCGGCGTTGTCGCTGCGCATCACATCCCAGTGCTTCTGCATGAACAGCACGTTCGGACGCAACCGGTGCATGGCCATGTGGTGAACGCAGTGGCCGACCTCGGCATTCGGGTCGGGGATGTATGAGGACTTCAGCCCGCGGTTGATCGGTTTCCACGTCTTGCCGGCATCGTCGCTACGGAAGGCGCCCGCGGCTGAGATGGCGACGTAGATCCGGCCGGGGTCGCTCGGATCGAGAAGAATGGTGTGCAACCCCATCCCACCGCCCCCCGGTTGCCACTTGGGCCCGGTGCCGTGGCCGCGCAATCCGGAGAGTTCGTGCCACGTTTGGGCGCCGTCGGTGGTGCGGAATATCGCGGCGTCTTCCACCCCAGCGTAGACGGTGTCAGGGTCGGTTAGCGACGGCTCGAGATGCCAGACGCGCTTGAACTCCCAGGGGTGCTGCGTGCCGTCGTACCACATGTGAGTAGTGAGGGGTTTGCCGGCTTCGGGAGAGGTGTCGTAGACGAATTTGTTGCTCTGGCCAGCCGGCATTTCGCCGGGCTTGGGCATTTTTTCGCCTCCGGGGGTCTCCCACGTCTTGCCCCCGTCGTTTGAGCGCTGGATGATCTGCCCAAACCAACCGCTGGTTTGCGATGCGTACAGCCGGTTCGGGTCGGCGGGCGAGCCTTTAACATGGTACATCTCCCAGCCCGCAAAGTGTGGGCCATTCACATCCCACTGATCGCGCTTGCCGTCCGATGTCAGAATGAACGCACCCTTACGCGTGCCAACCAGTACCCGTACACTGCTCATTCCTTCCTCCTTTCTGGGCAATTGCTTTCTTCGTCAGCCGGTAATTCACCCTTCGCGCATCGGTCTCTTCATTCTCGGCGGTGATGATTCCCGAGGCTTCGAGCTTCCGCAGGCGATCTGCCAGGATGTTCGTCGAAATCCCTTCGCCCGATTCCTGGAACTCCCGAAAGGTGCGGAAGCCGCGAACCATCAAATCGCGGATAATGAGCAGCGACCAGCGATCCCCCAACATCTCAAGGGAGATAGTCACCGGGCACTCAGACCTGCGTTTTGAATGGGGCTTCCCTGGTACCAACAACAAATTATCAATTTTACTTGCCCAATGCAATCCATATTGCGCCACCTAAATCACCGTGCGATATGCACCTTAATTCGATCGCATACCTTGCACTTCTACTGGTCATCGTGTTAATATGTAGAAGTAGGAGGTATGAGCCATGATGGCGGCGAAATCTGATCTCCCGCAAGGCACCCTGGATTTATTGATTCTCAAAATTGTCGCGCTCGGCCCGGTACACGGATACGCGATCGCGCAACGCTTGCAACAGGTGTCGCGCGACGTGGTCCAGGTTCCGCAAGGCTCGCTCTACCCGGCGTTGCACCGGCTCGAGAACCGCGGTCTTCTGGCGGCGGCCTGGAAAGAGACCGAGACCGGGCGCGAGGCCAAGTTTTATCACTTGACGCGGAAAGGGCGGGCGCAGCTTGAAACGGAGGCCGCAAGCTGGCAGCGTTTGACCGAGGCCGTCGGCCTCATTCTGGGGATGGCCGAAGGAGGTGCGCAATGACGTGGTGGCAGCGCCTGTGGCGGCGAAAGCAGATGGAAGAGCAACTCGAAAAGGAACTGCGTTTCCATCTCGACCAACACACGACCGATCTCATCGCGCTGGGCCACGATCCGGAGGAAGCGCGGCGACTGGCCAGGCTTGCTTTCGGCGGCCCGGAACAGGTGAAGGAGGAATGCCGCGATGCCCGCGGCACACGCTGGTTGGAAGACCTCTGGCAGGACTTCCGCTATGCGCTTCGCACCCTGCGGCAGAGGCCGGGGTTTGCGGCTGTCGCCGTGTGCACGCTTGCCCTCGGCATCGGAGCAACCACCGCCATATTCACCGTCGTCAACGGTGTGCTGCTCAAGCCGCTACCCTACATACAGCCCGACAGTCTGGTCACCCTCGACGAGCAGACGGAAAAGGTTTCCAGTCCGATTTGGGGCAATCTGTGGGCATTTGCCTACCCTAACTTTCTCGATTGTCAGCACGAGAGCCGCTCCCTGGACATGGCGGCGTATCGCTACAACGGAGGTCTGGTGAGTGAGAACGGGAAAGCCGAGTACGTTGACGGCTTCGAAATTTCGTCCGACCTGTTTTCCGTCCTGGGCATTACCGTTTTAAGAGGACGCGCCTTCCTGCCGGAAGAAGACCGGCGTGGCGCAGCGCCCGCGATCATCGTGAGCTACGGTTTGTGGCAGCGCTTTTTCGCCGGAAGCCCGGGAGCACTCGGCAGGCCGCTTGTCCTTGAGGGAAAGCCCTACACCATCGTCGGGATCACGCCCGCGGGTTTCCGGCTGAACGGAGACGAAGGAGACGTGTTTGCTCCGCTCGGTCAAGACACCTATCCGAATATGCAGAATCGCGACCGGCATCCCGGCATTCAGGTTCTGGCGCGCCTCCGGCCGGGCGTGACCCTGGCGCAGGCGCAGACGGAGCTGGCGCTGATTGGCCGTCATCTGGCCGTGCAATACCCGGAATCCAACTCGGGCCGCAGCCTCATCGCAAAGCCGCTTCGTCCGGACGTCGGAGATGTCGGGTCCACGCTCTGGCTGCTGCTGGGCGCGGTGAGCCTGGTGCTGCTGATTGCCTGCGTCAATGTGGCCAGCTTGCTGCTGGCGCGCGCGGTTTCACGCGAGCGGGAGCTGGCCATGCGCGTGGCACTGGGGGCAAGCCGGAGCCGGTTGGTGCGCCGATGGTCCGAACTCATGTCGATTGCCGTCCGCACCAGCACCCCGCCGTTAAATTTGGTCGAGCCATTGCGGAGGGAACTGCGCCGAGCGACGGGTGGAGCCCCTGGCGATCAGGCTCTTTACGAGGTTCGTACCCTGGAGCAGCTCGTCAGCGCCTCGCTCGCCCGGCAATGCTTCCTTTTGCTGTTGTTCGGTGTTTTCGCCGGCTTGGCTTTGCTGCTGGCGTGTGTCGGCATTTATGGCGTCCTGGCATACTTGACCGGCCAGCGCGTGCCGGAGTTCGGCGTGCGCATGGCGCTGGGGGCCGGCGCTCGCGATGTAATGTGGCTGGTGCTCCGGCAGAGCCTGGGAATGATTTTCGCCGGCGTAGGTGTGGGCATAGCCGGGGCTTGGGCCGCGGGGCGTCTGTTGGAGCACCTGGTGGACGGAGTGGGGTCCGCAGGACCCTTGACCTTCGCGATCATGATTCCCGTCCTCGTCGTTGCTGCCTTGTTCGCGAGTTTCTTACCGGCCCGTCGCGCCAGCCGGATTGACCCCATGAGCGCCCTCCGCCAAGAATAGCGCGAACGCACAATTCTACTCTTCTGGACCTTTTCAGGAAGGCTGAGGCCCTTGGGGCACACCGAATGCGCCGCGAAATAGCATTGGACGTAAGGGCGATAGGCGGGCAAATTTTTTCCTTGACAGTGTTATAGTACACTAGTACATTGAAACTCTAGATGAAAGAACCGCGCCCCAATTCGCCCACGCCGTTCCGGTTCACGCTCGATCTCCAGAGCGGCGTACCGGTCTACCGGCAGATTATCGATCAGGTGCAGGCCGGGGTGGCCACGGGCGCGCTCGGACCCGGGCACCAGCTCCCCACCGTCCGCCAAGTGGCGGTGGATCTGGCCATAAATCCCAACACCGTGCTGCGCGCCTATCGGGAACTGGAGATTCGCGGTGTGCTGGAAACGCAGCAAGGCACCGGCACGTTCATTTCGCATCGGCAGGCGAAGCCCGACAACTTGGAACGCGAGCGGCAGCTTGAACAATTGGTCAGCGAGTTTGTAGCCCGCGCCGGAGCCGGAGGGTTCACCCTTCAGGATGTCGCGGAAGTCTTGTTTGACCGTTACCCCACTTTGGGGAAGAGGAGGTAAGCCATGAACGAGAAGCTTCAAAAGATCAGTAGTGTAGGGGTCACTGTCTTCGTGGCATGCGTGATCGCCGGCGCGATTGGAACCGCGATTTGGAACCGCCCGTGGCCCGGTCTCGCCGGGGCTCTGGTGGGCATTTACTTCTTGTTCGCGATCAAGGTAGCTCCCCAATGGGAAAAGGTGGCGCTGCTGCGCTTTGGCCGATACGTCGGCCTGCGGGGACCCGGGATCTTTACCATCATTCCCGTCGTGGACACCCTGAGCCGCTACGTGGATCAGCGCGTGCGCGTGACGAAAGTGACCGCGGAAACCGCGCTGACGCGCGACACGGTGCCGGTGAACGTCGATGCCATCGTCTTCTGGGTGGTGTGGAACGTCGAGAAGTCGATCCTGGAGGTGGAGAATTTCATCGACGCCATCACCATGAGCGCCCAGACGGCCCTGCGCGAATCCATCGGCCGCCACGAACTGGCTCAGATGATCACCGAGCGCGAAATCCTGGGCCACGAGTTGCAGCGCATTCTCGATGAGAAGACCAATCCCTGGGGAATCACCGTGCAGTCGGTGGAGATCCGCGATGTCCACATTCCGCAGGCGCTTGAAGACGCCATGTCCCGGCAAGCTCAGGCCGAGCGCGAGCGCCAGGCGCGGATCATCCTGGGGCAAGCCGAGACAGAAATTGCGGCCAAGTTCGAGCAGGCCTCCAAAGTCTACATCGACAATCCAGTGGCTCTGCACCTGCGCGCCATGAACATGCTGTATGAGGCCATCAAGGAAAGGGGCTCGATGGTCATCGTGCCCTCCTCCGTGGTCGAAACCATGGGGCTCGGGGGAATGCTGGGCACCGCGGCTTTGAGCAAAGGACAGTAACGGCCGGCGCGGGCGCGAATGTGCCATGGGCGACCGCCGTAACTTCACAACCATGGCCATGAAAGGAGAAGAAGGCATGAATTGGATGGCAACAAATATTCGGAGAAAGCCATGGCGCCGAGTTTGGAGTGTCACGTTCGCGGTGTTTGTAACCATGCTGATTGCTGCCCCCAGGTGCACCGCCCAGGCGCTGCAAAAGGGGATCAGCGTGGAGTTGGCGGTCACCCGCAATGCCATAGCGATGCCCGATGCGGACAATGCAGGGGCCTTAATCATAGCGGTCACCCACAGCGGCAGCGTATACTTCGGAATCGATCCCATCACTCCCGCTGCCTTGGCGAAAAAGCTCGGTCCGTCCCACCGGGCAGAGGAGAGGCTCTACATCAAGGCCGACGCTCGCACTCCGTATGCCAACGTCGCGAAGGTTCTGGACGCTGTGCGTAGAGCAGGCGTCACCGCGCCAAACCTGCTGACCGCCCAACATGAGACTCCGGAACCCGGGAAACTAGTGCCCCCGAGGGGATTGGAAGTGCTGGTGGGTCCTCCGTTGCCCTCTGGTGCGGAATCAACCGTCGTGCAAATGCTCAACTCGGGCGAGCGACAGCCTCTGCTGAAGATCAACAACGAAGATATTCCCTGGGCGAATCTCGAAAGCCGGCTGAGGCAGCTCCAGCAGAACCACAGTTCGAAACATGTTCTCTTGAATGCCGATGGGCTATTGCCATACGGGGATGTCGTGCATGCGATCGACGTGTGCCGTTCGACGGGAACCAAAGTCCTTCTGGTCACGCCAGCAAGGTAGTGCGGACGCCGCACTTGCGTCCGCGGCTTGGGGATAATGTCAACTTTCGGCCCCGCGGTTTTGCTTGACAATTGTGGATAACCCACAAATGCCCGATAGTAGGGGCAACTCGCCATTCGCAAGACATAGTAACTATTGTATTTTCAATAACTTACGAGTATTTCATTCTCGTCCATTTTGTTTTCAATAACTTACAAGACAGGTCGGCATTCTTAACATCATTTTGCCGACACGCTCCCCCACATGAGGAAATAGTGTCAAGCGGAAATTCTGCCTTTGGTCAGAATTTTGCTGAAGCGGGCGCAAGATGCACGGGGCCATACAGTATGGGGAGGCACGCAAGAGAAAATGTAGCGCCCCGATTTTTTGGGGTGCTACCCGGAGCAGTCCCACGCAACCTCAAGGGTGGACGTACTCTCTTGTCACGCACTTTCAGTGATGATGGTCAGCCCAGGAATGCTTTGAAAATCTCGGGCGTTGTGAGTTATGAGCGGATAGTCCTGTTGGAGAGCCGCCGCTGCAATCCATGCGTCCTCGGGGGATATTGGTTGTGCCCTGCGCATGAACCGCACTTCACCCCACCTCTTGCAGATCGCATGGCTGGAGGGTATGACCACGTACGCCGCGATCCGGGATTCGAGGCGCTCAATCTGTTTAGCGCCCCACCCCGCACGATACGCTCCTTGGTAAAGCTCGGCTACCGTCATGAACGAGATCGCCAGGGTGTGCCCTTTGACGTGGGGCCGGTAAGCCTCAGCCAGGGGGTGATCTTTGAACAGGAAGGAAAACACGTCAGTATCAAGCCGGAGGGCGCTCATGGTTTGGCAAGCTCGCGATCTTCCCGCCGACGGGCGTATATACCTTCGACGAAGCGTTCGTACTCCTGGTCGCTCTCCCATAAATCGGCGCCCTTGCCCAGGATGTCCTCCAGCTTGGTCGGCTTCACCCCTTGCTCCGCCGCGAGCGCTTCAATCGACCGTCGTTCTGAAAAACCCGGCGCCAGCTTTCCGCCCGTGCCCCCGGTGGTAATACGTTTGGAAGCCGGCTTTAGGTTGCTCGGCCGGCCAACCTTTGACGCACGATTCATGGTTGCTTTTGCCATCCTGTCACCCTCCTCTGGGGTCCCTCGGGCTCTTGGCAAGCTCGTCGAGCCTTCCGCTTCTTCCCTCCAGTTTAGCATCGAGCGCCAGGCGCCGCACATCGAATCGGAGGGGCGACTCTTGAATCTTGAATCTGTAATCTCCAATTCCAGTTCCTAACTCCTGTCTACCGTCTACTGCCTACTGTCTACCACCCCCGTGGCCCGACCTGACTACTGGCTTACCAAATTCTCGAAATTACGCGTTGACCGCGCCCGAGGCGATCCTGGTCCTCGGAGCCCGCCGGGCCGAAAGCTCCACCCGCGCCCAAACCATGGCGGCCCGCCAAACGCGCAACGGATTGCGGCGGCATCCTGACTTGCCCCGCGTCTGGGTATCGAATGAATTCCTCCCCGCCGGGACGTTTGGGCCTACGTGCTCCAGAAACCCAACCCCCGAGGCAATCGCCCCCGTACGGACACGCCATGGCGTGTCCCTACGCCAGCGCCGGCAACGATGAATGCCCAATCCAAATCTTACGCGGAGGCACTACGAACTTGACGATTTCTCGTCTGCAACTGTGTTACAATCCCGCCGTTAACGCGACCGTCATGATTTGAAATTCACCTCGACCCGCGAAAAGGCCGATATAAATGAGTACGGCCATCCGCTCAAAATAACCTGCTTGGGAGTGCCCCCGTATGGCGAAGACTCCGCGCAACGCAAAGCCCCCGAAAACCCGGACTGCCGAGAGTTACAAGCATCCTGAGTCGGAAAGCCCCATGCGGCCCGATGTGGGCACGCAGGCGCAGTTCAAAAAGAAGAAACCTCCGGCCACTTACCGCTATGACTCTTCGCTCTCTCCGGCCCTCGATTGGGACGGGCAGAAGTCGGCACGCGAAGTCGGAGAGCGCCATTTGTTGGTAGTCCAGGAAGAGCTGTCCGTGGCCCGTCGTCAGTTGTCAGTTGAAAAACCAGACTTGAAGGCGGCTACCGCCAGCTTGCGCAAGGCCGAAGAGGCCGCACAAAACCTCAAGGCGATGAGCAAGCCGTTTCTTAATTGGGCGGGCAAAGCGGAACGGCTTTCCTTTGACGTGCCCACCCTGCCGCTGTTCGTGCATGAGCGCCTCTCCACCAAGGCGATTATTGAAACCCTCACCAGCCACAAGCGCGACAAGCAAATCGACATGTTCAGCCTGTTCGGCGACCCGCAGCACTCCTTTACCGACCAGATCTTGCGCGCCTACGAGTACCAGGACAAGTGGGTGAACCGCATGATCCTGGGCGATTCGCTGGTGGTCATGAATTCGCTTCTGCACTACGAGGGCCTGGGCGGACAGGTGCAGATGATCTACATGGACCCGCCCTACGGCGTGAAGTTCGGCAGCAATTTCCAGCCCTTCGTCCGCAAGCGCGACGTGAGCCATAACGACGACGAGGACATGACCCGAGAGCCGGAGATGGTGCAAGCCTACCGCGACACATGGGAACTGGGGCTGCATTCGTATCTTACCTACCTCCGCGACCGGCTGCTGCTCGCTCGCGATTTGCTCGCGCCGAGCGGAAGCATCTTCCTTCAAATCAGCGATGAAAACTTGCATCACGTCCGCGAAGTGATGGACGACGTATTCGGGTGCGACCATTTTTGTGGTCAGCTTTTCTTTCAAAAAACAAGTTACGCCACGGCGGACTTGGTGCCACCAGTCGGCGACTACCTCTTGTGGTACGCGCGGGATAAGAGCCTGATCAAGTTTCATAAGCTCTTCTTTTCGGCTTTCCCCTCTGATGCGGATCTTTCAAATTATTATCTCGAATTGCCGGACGGCATCGTGAGAAAGGTTTCGGCGGAGGAAGCCACTACTCCCTCCCTGCTTCCCACTGGCGCAAAACTTTTTGAATCTCGCGACCTCGCCTCGGCAGGGGCGGGCTCCACCACATTCTCATTCACCTTCGGAGGAAGGGACTATCACCCCGGTACCAACCGACACTGGAAAACGAACTTACAAGGGATGGAGAAACTAGTCATCGAGCGGCGGTTGTTCGCCGCCGAAAACTCACTTAGATACAAGCGATATGTTACGGATTACCCGTGGACCGAACATACAAATGTCTGGACCGATACAATCGTCGGGAGCTTTCATGAGGCAAAGATATACGTCGTTCAGACCTCACCAAAAGTTGTCCAACGCTGCATCCTTATGGCCACCGACCCTGGTGACCTTATCCTCGACCCTACATGCGGAAGTGGCACAACGGCTTATGTTGCCGAACAATGGGGTCGGCGGTGGATAACGGCGGACGCCAGCCGCGTGCCACTGGCTCTCGCTCGGCAGCGATTGCTCACTGCCACATTCCCCTGGTATGAATTGAGCGACAACGCGCGCGGGCCAGTAGGCGGATTCGTTTACAAGCGCAAGCAGAACAAGAAGGGCGAAGAAGTTGGCGGGATTGTTCCCCACATCATGCTTGAAAGTATTGCCAACAATGAAGCGCCGAAGGAAGAAGTGCTGGTGGACCGACCGGAGGCGGATAACAAGATTACCCGCGTCACCGGGGCATTCTGCGTTGAGGGCACGATTCCGACGCCGGCCACGTTGGAGGATCGAGAATCTGACATTCAAGATTTGAGAATTCAGGATTTGAGAAAGGATTTGAAAATTCAAGATTCAGGAGAAGCAACCTTCACCGACCGGATGCTCGAAATTCTGCGCAAGAGTCCGCTGTTACGGCTTGAGGGCAACCGAACCCTGGCGCTGAAGAACATCCGCCCCCCGGCCAAAACCCTATCGCTTTCTGCCGAGGCGCTGGTGGACGCCACGGCGCCGGGGCAATCTCCCACGCTGCAGGACGCCATCCAGGAGGCGGCGGAGAAGAACGGCAAGGCCCTGCCGCTCTCGGCCAAGCCCGTGGCGCTGGTCTTCGGTCCGGAGAACGGCGCGATCAGCGAAAGGCTGGTGCAGGAGGCGGCCAAGGAAGCCTGGCTCAAGAACTACACCCACCTGTACGTCATCGGCTTTGCCATTCAGCCCAACGCCCGCCAGTTGATTGAAAACTGCGACGCGGTGGTGGGCATTCCGGCGACGTACATCCAGGCGACGCCCGACTTGATGATGGGCGACCTGCTCAAGAACATGCGTTCCAGCCAAATCTTCAGCGTGTGCGGGCTGCCGGAGATTAAAATTCACCGCAGAGACGCAGAGGCGCAGAGAAAATATCAAGTAGAACTACTTGGCCTGGACGTGTTTGACCCCGTCACCATGGATGCGGCCCACCGCAGCGGCAATGACGTTCCGGCGTGGTTCCTGGACACGGACTATAACGGCCTCTGCTTCCATGTGTCGCAGGCGTTTTTTCCGCGCACCAGCGCGTGGGACAATTTGAAGAAGGCGCTGAAGAGCGAGTTTGAAGAAAGCGTTTGGGAGCATCTTTCCGGCACCACCAGCGCGCCGTTTGAGGCCGGCGAGAATCGGCAGATTGCTGTGAAGGTGATCGACGACCGAGGGAATGAGTTGATGGTGGTGGAGAAGTTGCGGTGATTTGAGATGGCAGATTTGAGATTTGAGAGTGGAGAAGCTGCGGTGATTTGAGATGGCAGATTTGAGATTTGAGAAACTCGAGATTGCAGATTCGAGATTTGAGAAACTCGAGATGGCAGATCCGAGGTTTGAGAAACTCGGGATGGCAGATTTGAGATTTGGGAACGGAGAAAACCCATGAAGTACGATCGATTCGAGCAGCTTCCCGTTTGGCAGGCCGGAATTGACCTTGCCGTTGCCGTCTACGCCATGACAGAAAAGGCCGCCTTCGAACGCCGCTATTCGCTGCGCGACCAGATCGAACGCGCTGCCGTTTCGGTTTCCAATAATATCGCCGAGGGCTTTGAACGCGGCACCACGCAGGAAGTCTTGACGTTCCTCTATATCGCCCGCGGGTCGGCAGGGGAAGTGCGGTCGATGCTTTGTATGCTCGAGCGCATTCCCGTCTTTTTCGATCTCAAATCTGAAATTTCAAATTTGAAATCTCTGGCTGAAAGCATTTCACGGCAATTGCGCGCCTGGGCGGACTCGCTGCAAAATTCGGGCATCAAGGGCCAGCGGTATTTGACCGACAAGACCCGCAGAATCGACCAAGCCAAACGCGAGCGCGACGAATTCCTGCAAACACTAGAACGAGTCCGGCAGGGCGCGCCGTACCCGGAAAGTAAAAAGTAAAGCGCAAATCCCCCGGTTCGCTGGCGAGAGGAGCGCGCCGTACCCGGAAAGTAAAAAGTAAAGTGCAAATCCCCCGGTTCGCTGGCGAGAAGGGCGCGCCGTACGCCGAAAGTAATAAGTAGAATGGAAAACCGCGGCGCGCCGGCAATAAGGGCGGGCCGTACACTGAAAGTAAGAATTAAGACGACAGGCGCCTAATCCTATGAGTTACGAAGTATCCGAGCCAATCCAAAATTCGCCCTTCGAGAAGCCCGCCCGCTACTGGTACATCCAGGAGGGCGAAGAACCCGATCTGCGCACGGGAAGGCGTCCGCCCGTCGTTTTTCCCCCCCGTGACCAGAGGGAGGAATGGACGGAGACAGCCCTGCTCCGGCGCTCCAAGGAGTATCCGGCGGGTTACGAGCTGGCGCTGGTCAATCTGATTCGGGAGCGGCTTGACGCATGGCGGCAGGATTACGCCGGGGTGACGCGCACCACGCTGGAATTGCTGCAATGGTGGAGGCGGGAGGGACGGGAAAAGCGGCTCTTCTACGCACAAATCGAAGCGGTGGAGACGGTGATTTTTCTTACCGAGGCGCGGGCAGACTTTTTGCAAGGCATTGCTCTCCCGCGCGACGAGCCGAGCGACGACCGCAAGAGTGAAGGCTTTACGGGCTTTCTTCGCTACGCCTGCAAGATGGCCACCGGGTCCGGCAAGACCACCGTTATGGGAATGCTTGCCGCCTGGAGCATCCTGAATAAAGTGAACAACCGCAGCGATGGGCGATTCTCCGACGTGGTGCTGGTGGTGTGCCCAAACGTTACCATCCGCCATCGGCTTTCCGAGCTTTACCCGGAAAGAGGAGAAGCGAGCATCTATCGGACTCGTGACTTGGTCCCTCCGCATCTCATGCCGTTGCTCAGCCAGGGCAAGGTTTTGGTAACCAACTGGCATGTCTTTGAACCGCAGGGCGTGCAAACCGGGGGCGTGACCGCCAAAGTGGCGAAAGCCGGCGTTCCGGTGCGAACACGCGAAATAATTAACATCGGTCCGAAGACAACAACCGCTCGCGGGTCGCGCTACCTGACGTTGAAGGACTTTGAAAGGCAGAGTGCCGCAGGCTTGCTGACAGTACTCAAAGAGGAAAAGGAGCGAGATGGCAGCCTGAAAAGGGTAACAGTTGAATCTCTCCGCTACGTGGAAAGCGATACGTCACTGATCAACCGCGTGCTGGATCGGGAAGCGCGAGGCAAGCAGAATATTCTGGTTCTCAATGACGAGGCCCACCACGCGTATCGCATCAAGCGGGATGAGCCGGAGCCCGGTGAACTCGAGGATTTCAGTGAAGAGGAAGAGGCGGAAGAATTCTTTCAGGAAGCCACCGTCTGGATTGAGGGTCTCGACCGCATTCACAAATTGCGCGGCATCAACTTCTGCGTCGACCTGTCGGCAACGCCCTATTTCCTCGGCCGCGTCGGGCAGGAATCAAACAAGCCCTTTCCATGGGTGGTGAGTGACTTCGGACTGGTGGATGCTATTGAGTCCGGCTTGGTGAAGATTCCGCAAATGCCCGTGCGGGACGCCACCGGCGCACCCATACCGAGCTACTTCAACATCTGGAACTGGATCTTGCCCCAACTCACCCCAGCCGAAAGGGGCGGAACCAAAGGCAACGCGAAACCGGAAGCCATCCTAAAGTATGCCCATCACCCGGTGGCAATTCTCGGAGGCCTTTGGGAAAAAGAGTTGGAAGATTGGCAAGGGTCGGGGTCCGAGCCGCGCCCGCCCGTGTTCATTATCGTTTGCAAGAATACGAAAATCGCCAAGGTAGTTTTTGAATGGCTGGCGGAGGATAAGTCGCCGATTAACATCCCCCCGGCCAAAGTAGAGGGTTTTCGCAATCGCGATGGCCAGGTAAATACAATCCGGGTGGACTCGAAGGTGGTGCACGAGACCGATACGGGTGAAGCCAAGAGCGATGAGTCCCGGTGGATGCGATTCATTTTGGATACGGTCGGAAAAACCGGCTGGCCCCTCGATCGGCAGGGCCGACCTGTTTACCCGGAAAGCTTTGAGGAATTGGCGCAAAAGCTCGGGCGCCCGCTTCACCCGCCCGGCAGGGACGTTCGATGCATTGTCAGCGTGGGAATGCTGACGGAAGGTTGGGACTGTACGACGGTAACTCACATCATCGGAATCAGGCCCTTCATGTCGCAGTTGCTGTGCGAGCAGGTGGTCGGCCGTGGACTGCGGCGTGCGAGCTACGAACTGGGGCCGGATGGCAAGTTTACCGAAGAAGTGTCCCAGGTGTTCGGGGTGCCCTTTGAGGTGATCCCGTTTAAGGCCAATCCCCAAGGCCCGGCGAAGCGCCGCGAAAAGCGCTACCACGTCCACGCCCTGCCGGGAAAGGCGCAGTTCGAGATTCGTTTTCCCCGTGTGGAGGGCTACACTCAGGCCATCCGCAATCGTGTCACCGTGGATTGGGCTAACGTACCGCCGTTGGTCTTGGTTCCAGGCCGAATTCCTCCGGAAGTCGAGATGAAAGGATTGAGCGTCAATAACGCCGGGAAGCAATCTTTAAGCGGGCCGGGCGCGATCAGTGAGGCGACGCTGTCGGAGTTTCGGGCGAAGCGGAGGGTCCAGGAGCTTATCTTCGACTTGGGGCGAACGCTCATCAAGAGCTATGTGGCCCAGCCGAAATGCGAGGCCCCCGCGCATGTGCTGTTTCCGCAGATCGTCAAAATCTTGCAGCGCTATATGGCGGAAAAGGTCCACGTCCACCCACCCGCCGACATCAAGGATCTGTTTTTGGCTCCCTACTACGGCTGGCTAGTAGAGATTCTTGCGGAAGCAATCAGACCGGACACCTCACAGGGCGAGGCAGCAGAAGTCCCCCGATACGAAGCAAGCCGCGGACCGGGCTCAACCGCGGAAGTCGATTTCTGGACTAGCCGCGAACCGCGCGAGGTCCTGAATAGTCACGTGAATTACATTGTTCCCGACACCCAGAGGTGGGAACAGTCCGCCGCGTACTTTATCGACACGCATTCAGCAACCGCAGCCCTCGTCAAGAACGCCGGCCTCGGTTTCGCCATTCCCTACCTGCACAACGGACAGATGCACGACTACATGCCGGACTTTATTGTGCGGCTGAAAACAGAACCCCCGATTCATCTGATTCTGGAAACCAAAGGGTATGATCCCTTGGAGGACGTCAAACGCGGCGCCGCTGAGAGATGGGTCGCGGCAGTGAATGCGGACGGCACGTACGGAAGATGGCGGTATGCACTTGTAAGAAGACCCACAGAAGTAAGTGGAGTTTTGTCAGGCATTGTCGGGAACATTTAATGATGGGATGGACATAATGCGGCCCGCTGATCGCCACCAGCGAGAATGTCGCAATCTCTTTTGGGAGGAGCGCATTTATGTCCAACAACGAAGAGTCCGAGCACAGCACGCACCTCGAATCAATTTCACTGGATGACGTACTTTCAACATACGCTGAAAGTGCTAATAATGGTGAAAATCGCGGTCGACCGCACCGCTTGATGCCCACCGTAGACCAATGGTGAAAACGGCGCTTTGCGCCGGACGTACAGCTCTCCGATCCCTTTCGGTGCATGAAATTTGTGGCCGGTCAGCGACAGGTAATCCGCCGGAACCTTTCGCACGTCAATTTCCACCTTGCCCGCCGCCTGCACTGCGTCGCAGTGATACAGCACGCCCCGCGACCGGCAAATTTCCGCAATCCGCTCGACAGGAAACAACACACCCGTTTCGTTATTCGCCCACATCGGAAAAGCAGTGGTCAGTCGTCAGTTGTCAGTGGTCAGTTGAACCGGCAAAGGCGCACCAAGCCCTCGCGGTCCACCGGCAAGTAGGTGACGCGGTAGCCTGGGTTTCGTAGCGGCGGGTTTACCCCGCCATGTGGCGAGGTAGACTCGCCACCAGGAAATGGCGGGGTAAACCCGCCGCTACGAAACCCAGTAAGCCCACCCCGTTCCAGTGCCATGCAGTAATTCAGCACGGAGGAATGTTTGAAAACAGTTCATAGTCCACAGTTTACAGTTCATAGTAGACATCGAGAACGCCTCGACTGTTAACTGTCGACTATCAACTGTAAACTTCGACACGGCGCTACCATCTTCTGCGCCGATGATACTCGCCGCCGCTCAGACCACCGAGATCGATCACCACGGCGACAACCAAAATCAGCAGATTAATACCCTCGAGAGGCATTCGAGTATTCACCATCCACGCGTAGGCCAATGTTGTCAGAGGTAGGAAGAGAAAACCGAGGAAGGGCAGAATCAGCCCATGATAGGCGCGCCCCAAATAATTCGAGAAGAGGAACATGAGCACGAGTGCGACGCGGGGAAAGATCAAAAGAAGGATCACCAAAAGGCAAGGCATAGGCTGTGTAAGGTTCCTCCATCACGGATTGTTGACCGGATAAGTATAACGCTTTACGTCGCATGTCTTCTGACTGAATTGGGGTGCGCGACATAAAAATGGAAGGCTTTGGCCCATCCGGGCGATTGGCGGGGAAATCCTGTAGTGCGGCCGCGATGGCGGCATTGTTGCTTTCCGTCGCACACGAGGTGAAAATCACATCCAGCGGGTGCGCCCCAATCAGCTCCGCCACCTGTTCGCGGGCGGTTTCTTAAATGCAGTTCACAGTCCATAGTTTACAGTTCATAGTAGATGTCGGGAACGCCTTGACTCTTAACTGTCGACTGTCAACTGTAAGCCTCTATCGCGGGCACACAGTTCACAGTCCATAGTTTACAGTTCATAGTAGATGTCGGGAACGCCTTGACTGTCAACTGTCGACTGTCAACTGTAAGCAATCTACAAGCCGGCGCTTCAGCAAAAGCCGTCGCTCCCCGCCAGGGCAGGGCGGGCGCCGAGCCCCGATAGCGCGTTCTTTCCAAATTGATCATCGGGCCATCGAAAGGCTGTCCGTGGTCATTGGTCCGTCGTCCGTTGCAAGTCATTTTGGAAGATGGGGAAAGTAGGGCAATGGAGGATGGGCAACTGAAAACTGACTACGGACAACGGACATTTTTTGATGACCCGATGACCCGATGGCCAGATGACCCAATTGCGCTACAATGATATTGAACATGGCCACTAAACCCGAACTCTTCGGCACCGACGGCATTCGTGGTGTAGCCGGGCAGTATCCCCTGGATCAAGCCACGGTTCTCAAAATTGGCAGCGCTTTGGGAACCGTCCTCAAGAATTCTTCCACCCCTGTGCGCGTGGTGTTGGGAAAGGACACGCGCGAATCGAACGAGTGGATTTCCCGCGTCCTCGCCTGCGGTCTCGCCTCGACCGGCGCCCAGGTTGTTGACGCCGGGATCATCACCACGCCGGGGGTTGCCTTCCTGACCCGGCAGCATGAATTGTCCGCCGGCGTGATGGTTTCCGCCTCGCACAATCCTTACCAGGACAATGGCATCAAGATTTTCTCACCCGCCGGAACCAAGCTCGCGGAAGCCCAGGAACTGGAGATCGAGAGCCAGATCAAGCTTTTGCCGGAATTGCCGGATCCCGAGGGGAACGCCGCGCAAACTGTTCCCGGCTGGGTGGAAGAGTACGTTGAACACTTGGTGAGTCTGATTCCGGCGGGGGTGGATTTCTCCCGCTTTCGCCTGGTGGTGGACTGCGCCCATGGCGCGGCGTGCCGCGTGGCGCCACTGCTGCTGGCGCGGTTGGGGATAAAACCGCACACCCTGAATGCGGAACCCAACGGACGGAACATCAACTTGCATTGCGGCTCACTCCATCCGGAAATGATGGTGGAGACCACACGCGCCCTGGGTGCTGACTTGGGAGTGGCATTCGACGGCGATGCCGACCGGGCCATCTTTGCCACCCACGAGGGCCGCTTGGCCGATGGCGACTACGTGCTTTACGCCCTCGCCCCCTTCCTCGAACATCAGGGCAACCTGAAGGGCCGCGCCGTGGTCGGCACGCTGATGACCAACCTCGCTTTGGAACTGGCTTTGGCCCGCCAAGGCATCGGCCTGAAGCGCACGGCGGTAGGCGACAAGTACGTCTTGGAAGAAATGCTGCGCTCCGGAATCTCGCTGGGGGGCGAACAGTCAGGGCACATCATTTTTGCGGACCTTTCGCTGGCTGGCGACGGCATGATTACACTGCTCGAAGTCCTGCGCCTGCTGGCCGAGACCGGGCAGCCTTTCGACAAGCTGCTGCGCGGCTACCAACCCTTTCCGCAGTTGATTCGCAACGTGCGCGTGCGGGAAAAGCCGCCCCTGGAAGCCATACCCAGCGTCGCGCAGGCCATCACGGAATGCTGCCTGGAGTTGGGCGAACGCGGCCGCGTGGTCGTGCGCTACTCCGGCACCGAACCCCTGGCGCGCGTCATGGTGGAAGGCGCGGAAGCGGAAGCCGTCGAGGACCACACCACGCGCATCGCCGCGGCTATCGAGGCCGCGCTAGGATCGGGTCATTGAGTCATCGGGTCATTGAGTCATTGAATCATTGAAAAGCTGTCCGTGGTCCGTCGTCCGTCGCAAGTGACTTTGCAAGTTGGGTAATGTAGGTCCATACTGAATCGGCGACGGAAATCTTTTCAATGAATCAATGATCCGATGGTTCAATGACGCAATGATTCGATGACTCAATGACCCGATGACCCAATACTCCTTAGCAACCTTGCCCTGAGGGATTACATCCAAGCGGCAAGTAACCAACATACAGCGGAAGGAAGGCGCATCATGAAGGCAATCACCCTCTCAATCTTGATGCTGGCATTTGCATTTCCGGGTTTTGCCCAAACCCCGGCAGGGCCCGTGGGCCCGGCGGCTCAACCGCAACCCGCGGCCCCGGTGGAAACAGCGAGCCCGGCTCCCAGCGCCCCGGCCATCCCCGCAGACTCACCTGTAGCGGTGGCCAACTCGAAGATCGTAGTGCCCGGGGAAACGACGATCCCCATGATCCTCATGAACACCATCAACACCAGGTCGGCCTTCGTCGGCCAATCCATTTACTGTGAATCCATCTATCCCGTCACCGTGGGGAACCATATCATCATTCCCAAGGGCAGTTCGATTCGGGGCACGGTGACGCAGGTGGTTCGCCCGGCACACTTCAAACGCCATGCCGTGATTGGCCTGCGATTTGATGAGCTGATTCTTCCCAACGGCACCACCCGGCACTTGCGCGCCACGCTTTCGGGCTTCGGAAGTGAGGGGGACGACAAGTTCGGACCGAAAGAAGGGAAGATCGAAGGGGGCGGGTCCGGAAGCGCCGACGGGGAAAAAGTCCTTAGAACGACCATTCCCGGCGCCGAAATCGGGACCATCGTTGGAGCCGAGAAGGGGAACTGGGCGGAGGGACTGGGTATTGGCTCGGCGATAGGCGCTGCCGCCGGGGTGGGCTGGATCCTGGCCACGCGGGGAAAGGAGCTGGTGCTGCCACACGGCACCAGCTTGGAACTGCAACTCCTCCAGCCCGTGAATTTTGATCGCGAAGAGGTGGAGCCGCCCTCCCGATATGATGCGGGCCCGACGATCCCTCGCCGCGAATATGGCCCGCGCAATTGATTGCAATACAGTGCAACGTAAAACGGCTTTTACACCGCAAGGTAGTCCGGCGGCTCGGCCCCCGTGGTTGCCGATTACAGGGTAACCCTCTTAGTGGAGCATTTATTCCACAACAGAAAATGAGTAAATCTTACGCCTTACCCGTGTGTTCGTTGGTGACAGGAACCCAAACTCTCCTACCTTAAAGTCGGTCAGACGGACCACGTAGGTTTGCGCTGACACTTTCTTGAAATCGAAAGGCACCAGGTCCCGGTGCGGTCCGCCGGACTTGTGGAAAACGCCGCCCGTCGTGGTTCGGAACTCGCGAGCGTCCGTTTTCTCATGCATGCGTATGAGCTGGTACTCGGTAATGTCTATGTCCTCCGGCATACGGATAAGGAATTCGATGTTCGTCCCGACGCGGGTGTGACTGTGCGCTCCATAAACGATGCCGTTGATGTCTGGTTTGACCACACCCAAACTAGCGGTACTCTTGCCCACGCCACCTGTCTTCCAGTAGACCACCTCCGGCAGAACCTGAATCCAGTTATCACCCTTCTTCCAGAAAACGCCCAACTCTCTTGGCGAGTCAACTTCCGGCGTTTCCTTCTCCAGCATTGCAGCTATGACTCGATCTGAAACTCCAGCTTTCCTCAGGCTGGTTATATCTTCCGTACTCACGGAATATTTGGCAGGTTGAGTCTGAATGATATTCACGACCGTATCTTCATTCAATCCAGACTTCACTAACTTGATGACGGAATCATTATTGAGCGTTTCTTGGGCGAACAACGTGGGGAGAACTAGCAAGGTGAACAGCAAAAGGCAAGAAATCTGACGCATACTCCCACCTCCTGACTTAGCCGGGATTTCCGTTTTGGCCTCCTCCGTGTTTACAGATCACAGGGCGGCCCTTTTACTCAAGCATTCGTTCCACAACAGAAAATGTGTAAATCTCGAGCCATCGCCGCGTGTCCGCTGGTGACAAGAACCCAAACTCTCCCACCTTGAGGTCTGTCAGATTTACCTCGTAGGTCCGCTCTGCTACTTTCTTGAAATCGAAGGGCACAAGGTCCCGCCTCGGTCCGCTGGACTTGTGGATAACGCCGCCCGTCACGCTTCGGAACTCGCGAGCGTCCGCTTTCTCGCGCAAGCGTATGAGCTGGTACTCGGTAATCTCCGTTCCCTCCGGAAGGCGAATAAGGAATTCTACGCTAGTCCCTACGCGGGTGTGGCTGTGCGCTCCGTAAACGATCCCGTTGACGTCCGGTTTGACGATACCCCTGCTAGCAATGCTTTTGGCAAATCCACCCGTCTTCCAGTCGACAATCTCCGGGTGAACCTGAATCCAGTTATCACCCTTCTTCCAGAAAACACCCAACTCTCTCGGCGAGTCAGCTTCCGGCGTTTCCTTCTCCAGCATTGCCGCTATGATTCGATCTGAAACTCCAGCTTTCCTCAGGCTGATGATGTCTTCCGTGCCCAATGAATAGTTGCCAGGTTGAGTCTGAACGATATTCGCGACCGCATCTTCACTCAATCCCGACTTCACTAATTTAATGACGGAATGATTATTGAGGGCTTCTTGGGCGAACAACGTGGCGAGAATTAGCAAGGTGAACAGCAAAAGGAAAGAAATCTGACGCATGCTCCCACCTCCGAACTTGATCTGGCTGGCGACCGCGGGGAAATTCTCAGACCCCTGTCTCCTGCACCTGAAACCTAATGGACCGAGCACGTCGCTTACGCCATAACTTTTCGCAATTCCGCTGCCAAACTTTGTTTCTATGCATTTATTTGAAAATACAGGTGTTGACTGGATATGGGTTGGTGGAGCGGGGCGACGCGACTGTCACCCCGGCCTGGCAGGTGTCGGGAATGGCCGCCAGCCGGGATTTCTCAATAGAATTCGTGGGGGTTACTCAATCCTGTGACTTTCGATCGCGAAGAGGTGGAGCCACCTTCCCGTTATGATGCGGGCCCGACGGCACCTCGCCGCGAATATGGACCGCGCAATTGATTGCTAACTTGCAGCTTCCTCGTTGGCCCGCTGCCGATAGGCCTTCATATAGGCGATGGTGTACGCGGTTCCGGCTCGGTCGCCGATCATTCCGGGGATGTGATCCGGGATCATGGCCCCGTTGAAATTCACCGCACGAAGCGCGCGCATCACTTTGTACATATCCATGTAACCATCATCCACAAAGGTTTCCACAAAATGCGGCAAAGGGGCATTGACGTTACGGAAATGGATCTTGAAAATCTTACCGCGTGAGCCGAAGTACTGGATCGTCTCCAGCAGACTTTTGCGCGTGTACTTGCCGCCTTCCAGCCAGGTGCCACAACACAGGCACATTCCAATGTTGGGGCTGTCGGCAATTTCGAAAGCGCGTTGGAAGCCATCGAAGTTCCCAAAAACGCAGCGGGGAATCCCGCCCAGAACCGGCATGGGCGGATCATCCGGATGAATGCCGATTCTCACCCCCGCCTCTTCCGCCACGGGGACGACGGCTTTGATGAAGTAGGTGTAGTTGTCCCACATCTCCTGCTCGGAATAAACGCGGCCATGGGTGAGAGGCCCGCGAAAGACCCTTTGATCCCAATAACCGGCAGGGTCCTTGGATAGGTCGAAGGCCCGCGCGGGAGCTCCACCGCGCGTGGTTTCGCGGGCCGAACTCCAAATGCCGTTGGGCACGTAACCCAGGGTGGAGTAATAGATTCCCGCCTTGCCGAGGGTGCGGAGATAGGTCTTATACTCCTCAATTTTCTGCTCACGCCCGGGAAGGTTAAGCGTGACCTCTCCCATATTATGCACATTCATATTTCCAATATTTCAGACCTTCAGGCCGACCCCCTCAATCTTCCGCCGCAACCGCATGAAATTCTCGTAGGTGGCGCCATCGGCGTGCAGCCAGATGCTGACGTAATCCACCCCGAGTTGATTCACGAACTGGAGGTCTTCGTCGCTGGGGTCAGCTCCCAATTGGACCGCGATCTTGATGCCGGGAGGAAGATCGTGGAGCATCGGTGCGCCGGTGAGCGGGCGCGAGGTGAGTGCCGCGCCGCCCAGTGCCCCGGCCAGAGCCCATTGACCAAACTTTCGCCTTCCCGGATCGAAGTTCCTTTCCTGTGATTCTTTCCGAATGTGGTTCGCTTTGTTGGATGCCGTCACAAGTACCTCCTTGGGAATGGCCAGGGGCGCAGGGTCGATCCGAGGTGGGGGGGCCGAAGGCCGCCCCAGGGCCGGCCTCGCCGGGCCTCGCTGTTCGCCCGAGGGATAGCGCTATTCTCACCGGCGGGGCAAAGAAAATCAAGATGGGGAAGGACCAGGAATCCACGCCGCCGCAGGAAAGGGGAATTCCTGCGGCCGCCGGGTGGGCCCCGCCCATATGCAAACGTCCCCTCGCATCGAGAGGCTGGCTGGCGTCTTGGGCAACCGCACGGCTACGCGTTCCCGGAAAGCGAAGACTCACCAAACACTACCGATTGCAGGCCTGTAATCTCAAACTTCTTCCGGCAACGCGGATTCTTGCACTGCATGAAGTCGTCGAGGCGCGTCATGTAAGATTGCGCCTTGGCAAACTTTGCGCGGTCACGCTCATCCGCATTTCCACGTAGCGCCTTTTTCTTTTTGCGCACTAACCAACGAACTTCATACGTGTCCGCTTGCCGGCAGTGCATGCAGGAAAGGTTGGCAGGCTTTCGGGCTTGGCTCTCGTCAAAAAAGTCTCGTTCGTCCATGGCGGGGCTATTCTAGCCGGAATCGGGCGCGAAGGCCACTGCGGTGTTGGGGGGAACAATAATTGAGTCGGGAAGGATCCATCCTTTGGCTCCGCGATTGTCGGCAGCCACCATGTAGACGTGAGCCTTCACCTGTTTTTCGGCGAGAGTCTTTTGGATCAACTCGCCGATAGCGGCCGTGTCGCCGCGAGTAAAAGCCAATAGGGAGGGGCCCGCGCCGCTCAAGCAGAGGCCCAGCAAGTCGGGATGGTCCGAGGCAAGCACTTCCGGCAAGCCCGGCACCAAGTGCGCCCGGAAGGGCTGATGCCAGCGGTCGTCGAAAAAGCAACGATGCAATTCCGCCTTGCCGGAAAAGAGTTGCGCCGTCAGCACCGCAGCGCGCTGCAAATTATGGACCGCGTCAGCCCGCGAATACTTCTCGGGCAAAACCTTGCGCGCTTCCTCGGTGGGCACGGCGTAATCCGGCGACACCAGAACCAGCCCCAGCGGTTCAGGAACCGGGCACGAATAACTCAGAACGCCGCCCGCGGTTTCGACGGCCACGGTGAAACCGCCCTGCCATGCGGCGGCAACGTTATCCGGATGGCCTTCGCGCTGCGTGGCAAGAGACACAATTTCTTCGTCGAAAAGAGTCCGGTCGGCAAGCCGATGACTTGCGGCCAGAGCGCCTACAATCGCGGCGGCGCTGGAGCCCACTCCGGCGCCCACCGGAATCTGATTCTCAATTTCCAGTTCGAATCCGTGGGTCTTCCCCCAACCGCGAAGCGTCTCACGCATGTTCCGCGCGATCAGATTATGCGCGCCCACGCGCACACGATCGACATTCACACCGTGGTAATGCACCACGATCTCGTCATCCGCGCGCGGCGTGACGCGGATATCAAGGTAAAGGCTCAAAGCGATCGCGCCACAATCGAAGAGACATCCGAGATTGGCGCCGGTGGCCGGCACACGAACTGAGACACGCTCACTCATCGGCAAAATCCGCTCTAGCAGGAATTTACCATGATAAGCGACACGGGGGACAATCGGCAACGATCGAAAAGGGATGAAGGCGGGAAGGCCGTCAGTGAGATGGGACCGGGTCAGCGCTCGTCGCCGGACCTGCTTCCAAAACAAAAATGGCCGAGTCCGCGCGCAGGTTGGGAAGGAATCGCACCACGCTACGCCGCCCAGGAGCCGAAGTGCGAAGGGGGATTTCCTGGAGAACATTTAATCCGGCTTTGCGGCAAAACTCGCGGAAGTCGATGATTGTGGTCAGGTGAATGTTTAAGGTTTCGTACCATTCGTGAGGCAGCTTTCCGGTCTTCGGCATGCGGCCGTGGGAAAAAAGCTGCCAGCGCACCGGCCAGTGCGCAAAATTGGGAAAGCTCACGATGCAGCGCTTGCCCACGCGGGCCATTTCCCGGATCAGAAGCAAAGGGCGATGCAGAACCTGGATGGTATTAGTAAGGATGACGTCATCGATGGACTTATCGGGATAATCCGCCAACCCTTCGTCCAGATCCCCGTGGTGAACGTTGAATAAACCCTTGGCCACACAAGACTGGATGCAAGCCTCGGATAGCTCAATGCCCTCGGGCCGAACCTTCTTCCTGACCTTCAAGGCCAGCAGCAAATCTCCCTCGCCGCAGCCGAGATCCAGGACGCGCGAACCCTCCGCGATGAGGTCCATAATCACGCGGTGCTCCGGCAGCAGCCGCACCACCGTGCCGGCATCATCGAGTCGCACTTCTTCGCCCAAACTGCCCATGTGCTAGGAAGCCTCCTTCCCGTGGGTCAGGAAATTCGTGATGAGGGAACTCAGTTGTCCCGACTCCAAAAGAAAAGCGTCGTGCCCATAATCCGTCTGAATCTCGGTGTAAATGGCCTCCGCGCCGACACGCCGGCAAGCGCTGACGATTTCTTTCGACTGGTACGAGGGAAACAGCCAATCCGATGAAAACGAAATCACCAGGAACTTCGCCTTCACATTCGCAAAGGCCTGTTCGAGGTTCCCGTACGGCTGGGCAAGATCGAAGTAATCCATGGCTTTCGAAATATAGAGGTAGGAATTCGCGTCGAAGCGGTTAACGAAGTGGTCCCCTTTGTAGCGCAAATAGCTTTCCACTTGGAAATCCGTGCGAAAGTCGTACCCGTACTCAGTTTTGTCCTGAAGCTTACGGCCGAATTTCTGGTGCATGGACTTCTCGGAAAGGTAGGTGATGTGCCCGATCATCCGCGCAATGGCCAAGCCGCGCCGGGGGATGGACTTGCCGTAATAGTCGCCTTCCCGCCAGTGGGGATCCGACTGGATGGCCTGGCGGCCCACCTCGTTAAAAGCAATCCCCTGGGAGGAAAGCTTGCTGGTGGTGGCGATGGGGATAGCCAGCCGGATCCGCTCCGGGTAGCTGACCACCCACTGAAGCACTTGCATCCCCCCCATCGAGCCGCCCACGGCGCAGAGCAACTGGTCTATTCCCAGGTGGTCAATTAGCACTCGCTGGGTATTTACCATATCATGAATAGTTACCAGGGGGAAGCTCAGGGCGTAAGGCCGCCCCGTCTGGGGGTCAATCGAGCTGGGGCCCGTCGAGCCTTTGCAGCCCCCGATGACGTTGGAGCAAATCACAAAGTATTTTCGCGTGTCGAAGGCTTTGCCCGGGCCAATCATAATATCCCACCAGCCGGGCTGGCGCTCGTGGGGATGATTGAAGCCGGCGGCGTGGGCGTCCCCGGAAAGAGCATGAAGAATGAGGATGGCGTTGTCTTTGGCCGGGCTCAATTCCCCATAAGTCTCGTAAGCCAGAGTGATGGGTCCGAAACTTCGTCCGCACTCGAGGAGCATCTCCTGGGGTGGCTCGGCGAAGGTGATGGACTGAGTCTTAACGATTCCAACCGAACCTTGGTCTTCCATATCGGGTGATCGGGTAATCGGGTGATCGGGTGAACTGCCAGTCGAAACCGATCAACGAATTACCCATTGCGCCTCCCTAGACTGAGCTTTGCTTCCTGACACCTGACACCTGACACCTTTCCTATCGCTGCGAGGCTGCGAGCGCCTGATCGATGTCAGCAAGGATGTCCTCGATGCTCTCCAGCCCGATCGACAGCCGGATGAAATCCTCGGTCACCCCGGTCGCCTCCTGCTCCTGGGGACTCAGTTGCTGATGAGTCGTGCTGGCCGGGTGGATCACCAGTGATTTTGCGTCTCCGATGTTGGCCAGGTGCGAGATCAGGCCGAGGGCGTTGATGAACTTGATGCCCGCCTGCAATCCGCCTTTGATGCCAAAACCGAGAATGGCGCCGAAGCCGTGCGGCATATACTTCTTGGCCAGCGCGTGGGTGGGGTGGCTCGAGAGGCCGGGATAGTTCACCCAATTGACCGCCGGGTGCAATTCCAGGAATTGGGCCACCTTCAGGGCGCTGTCGCAGTGCCGCTGAACCCGCAGGGAGAGGGTTTCAACTCCTTGCAGAATCAGGAAAGCATTGAAGGGGCTCAGAGCCGGACCGAGGTCGCGGAGGAGTTGGACGCGCACCTTGATGATGTAGGCGAGCGGCCCAAACGTCTCCACAAATTTGAGATGGTGATAACTGGGGTCGGGCTCGACGAGCTCGGGAAATTTCCCGTTCGCCCAGTTGAACTTTCCCGAGTCCACGATAATCCCCCCGATGGAGTTTCCGTGGCCTCCGAGAAATTTCGTCAGGGAGTGAACCACGATGTCCGCGCCCCACTCAAACGGGCGGCACAGGTAAGGTGTGGCCACGGTATTGTCGATCATCAGGGGTACGCCCGCATCGTGCGCGACTTTGGCCACGGCCTCGATGTCGAGCATGTCGTTCTTGGGGTTGCCCAGCGTCTCCGCGTAAACCAAGCGCGTCTTGGGGGTGATGGCGCGCTTGAAATTCTCGGGGTCACTCGGATCGACGAAGGCTGTCTCAATCCCGAGCTTGGGCAGGGTGTGATGGAAAAGGTTATAGGTGCCGCCATAGAGGCTGGCGGACGAGACGATTTGATCGCCGCAGCTCGCGATATTCAGGATCGCCAGAGTCTGCGCCGCCTGGCCGGAGGCGGCCACCAGGGCCGCTACTCCACCCTCCAGGGCGGCGACGCGCTGCTCCAGCACGTCCCACGTGGGATTCATAATGCGCGTATAGATATTGCCGAATTCCTTCAGCGCGAATAGATTGGCTGCGTGGGTTGTGTCCTTGAAGACAAAAGACGTGGTTTGATAGATGGGGACGGCGCGTGCGCCGGTTGCAGCGTCCGGCTTCTGGCCGCCGTGCAATGCAATCGAATCAAAGCCGAGTTTCCTTTCCAAAGTTGCCTCCTTAAAAAGGTGATTAGCTTTCAGCTAACAGCGCTCAGCCGTCAGCTTCGGGGTTTGCCGAATGATCCGGCTGAGTCGGATCATTCTGGGTATTCACGGGCCTGCAACCCACATTAGCCAATACATTTTGGCTGAAAGCTGATAGCTGATAGCTGAAAGCTGCCAGCCGACAGCTAAATAGTGGCCGCAGCATTGAGAAACTGCTCCTCGAAATCATCCAGCTTGGGCCGGATCAAAGCGCTTTCGGCAATCTGCCCCTGTAACGCGCCGATCGTTTTCAGCCCATTGCCGGTGATGGCTAAAACGATGGACTCCTCAGCATTCATGCAGCCCTGGCGGATCAGTTTGCGCGCCACGGCCACGGTCACGCCGCCGGCAGTTTCGGTAAAGATACCTTCCGTTTCCCCGAGCAGGCGGATGCCCTCCACAATTTCCTCATCGCTCACATCCTCGCCCATGCCGCCGCTCGAAAGAATCGTCTTGGCCGCATAAATGCCGTCCGCCGGGTTGCCGACGGCCAGCGACTTGGCGATCGTGTGGGGTTTCTGCGGATCAATTTCCGTGGTTCCGCGCTTGGCGGCGCTGGTGATGGGCGAGCAACCGGTCGCCTGGGCGCCGAAGAAGCGCGTCGTAACCGGCTCAACCCAAGCGAGCTTTTTCAATTCCTCAAAAGCCTTGTGGACCTTGGTGATCAGCGACCCACCTGCCATGGGAATCACAATGTTCTGCGGCAGGCGCCATCCGAGCTGCTCGGCGATTTCGTATCCGACGGTCTTCGATCCCTCGGAGTAGTAAGAGCGCAGGTTCACGTTAACGATGCCCCAGGAGTGCTTCTGCGCCACCTCGGAGCAAAGGCGGTTCACTTGATCATAATTGCCCTGCACGCGCACCAGCGTGGCGCCGTACACCTGCGTGGCGATGATTTTTTCCGGTTCGAGTTCGGCGGGAACGAAAATGAAGGCCTTGAATCCCCCTGCCGCGGCCTGCGCGGCTACAGCGTTGGCGAGATTTCCCGTGGACGAGCATCCAACGGTGTCGAATCCGAACTCGTGCGCCTTCGAGAGCGCCACCGCCACCACCCGGTCCTTGAAGGAGAGCGTGGGGTGGTTGACGGAATCATTTTTCACATAAAGCTCGCGAGCCCCCAGCGCCGCCCCCAGGCGGGGCGCTGCCACCAACGGCGTGAATCCTGTCTGATGGCCCACGTAGGGGTCGCGTGCGAGCGGCAGCAATTCCCGATAGCGCCACATGTTGGGAGGACGCGTGGCAAGGTCTTCGCGCCGCAAGTCAGCCCAGAGGTTTCCGTAGTCGTACGCCACTTCCAGCGGGGCCCAACATTCTTCACAGGCGGCGAGGGGCTCGAGCCGATAGGTGCGCTCACAGTCCCGGCATTGCAGATGAATCGCGTAACTCAAAAGTTCCTCCCGTTTTCATCTGAGCGGCCGGGCTATTATTTGGGGGAATAACAAGAAGTTCGGGAAGAGGCATAAACTAAAAAACCCCTTCCGAAGTAAGAAGAGGCTTTTCTTGCAGACCTAACGGCCCCCTCTCATCTCCCCCGCACCGGGTAGGAATTGGCACCTGTCCCCCGACTAAGTCGGGGCGGTTGTCGTGGCGTCATCGGGCCCGTCCCTCGGCCACTCTAGATGAGATCCAGGGTTACTGAATCAAATATTCAATTGTCAAATGCCATCCTACATAGAACGCGCCCCGCGTGTCAATGATTTTTAGTTGGTCAGCTTCCATAAACGCAGACGGAAGTGATGCTTCTCGCAACACGGCCCAAACCGTCTGCGCAATTCATCCGTAAAGTTAGCCTCCGCACGTCCTTCCATAACAACAGCAGAGACCGTCCGAAGGTTTGTTTCAAGAATTGCCCGGAGTTTTCGTTCGCTTTCGTGACACCCATCCCTCGTCACGGTCATGGGGAGCGAAGTTTTGGAGTGCGGCGACTCGTCGCCGCACTCCAAGATTTGGCCTCCTCCCCTTGCGCGCGTCGCGGCACAGGTGGCGGGGTAAACCCGCCGCTACAACAAGCCACGTGGCGGGGTAAGCCTGCCGCGACATGCCAGATTGCCCCCCGCCGGCCGTCGGCACAAAAATCAAAAAAAGCACAAATCGGACACAATGTCTCTTGACAGGTTTAGGCTATTATTATACACTATGAATGTAGTTAGTGGTGGGTGACGCCATGTCCCTGCTTAAACCTCGGGTTATGACTCCGGCGCGTTTGGCCGCCAGTCGCCGCAGGGCTCGGCAATTTACGGGTCCGCGCACGGCGCGGGGCAAGGCGCAATCCCGGATGAACCTGCTGCGCAGCGGGTGGAGTTCGCCCACCTATCGGCACCTCTGGTTTGCCTTGCTGGAAGCTCCGCCCTTTTCCGTCGATGAAACAGCTCAAGCCCTCCTGACCCCGGAGCAAGCCGCGCACCCCAGGTACGCCGAACTCGTGGGGATATTTCGCCAGGCGGAAATAATCGAAGTGGCCGCTCAGGCACGGCAATTGTATGGACGATGGAAGCCCGATACAAAAAGCGCGGAAGTTTCCCCGAGCGAAGCCTAGAACCTACTGAAAACAAACACTCGCCGAAAAACTTAACACTTTAAAGCTGGGAAGTTATTGAAAACAAATACGGTTATCCTATTCTCCCTTAATATCCAAGAAAACAAAGGTAGTTACACGCTAATATCGCCTCAAATTGATGCCGCAGCGATAACTTCTGCGACGAAATCGCCACATTTGGAGCCTCCCGGGCCGGTCGCACCCCCAAGGGTTCTGCAACCCCCTAGGTGAACAGCATTGGGGTCAACCGGCAGTCTTATTTTGCAACAGGTGGAGGGAGGTTGCGCGGGGGCGGCAGCACGATGGCCAGGGGCACACGTGCGAAAGCCACTCGTTCGATTGCCGGGTCGAGCACGTTCACTTGCAGGGTGTAGCGTCCCCGGGGAAATTTCTCCAGGGGAATTTGGGCAAAGTAGGAAGTCTTCTGGTCTGACGATTTTTCCAGCTTGCCTGGGAAAGGCCCGGCCTCGGCGAATTTCCTTCCCCGGCGGAAGAAGACGAGCGCCACGGAGGGCGGGGTGGCAGGCCCGGCGACCGCCACATCTTTGCCGGTATAGGATTCCAGATAGACCGTGAGCGTCTGGTTGGTGCGGAACACACGCGTCACGCTGGGCAGAACCGACCGGTTCCCCACTTGCAGCGGCGCATTCTTGTCGCGGTTCACCCGCGCGCGATCCAGTTCATCGGAGGACTTCACTTCGTTGGACAGCACGATGGAGCTCAAGCCCAGACCGGTATCGGCAACGTCCGACACCACCAGCGGCGCCTCGAAGGTTCCGATTTTGCCGCCTTCGTTCTCGCGCACCACCGCCTTCAAATTATATTTTCCGGCGGGCAAAGTGATTTCGCCCTCGTAGAACAGGTTGCTGCCGATGACCTCCTCATAGGTATCGTTGGTCATGTGCACGGGCAAGGTATCGCGCAGTCCTCCGGCAACATGGTTTTTGTCGTCTGTAAGCTTCCAGGCAAAATCGAATTCGGTGTCATGCTTCCCGGATTTTTTCAGGAAAGCCACTTGCGAGCCGGGAATTTTAGCAGCCAGAACGATGGTAAATTTCTTATCCGGACGGCGGAAGTACGCCGTCTCCACCACAAAAGGCAGGTCCACAAAAGGCACATCCAAATCCATCACCTGCTGGAGCTGCGCTTCCTTTTCCTGGCGCGTGAACAGCCGGAAATTCTTGGGAGCAAAGTACCCGGGGCGCGCCTGGACCTTCAAACCCTGCCGGGCCACGTCCACGCGAATGTGCCGGAACCGGCCATCCGTGCGCGTGTCCTTGGGTGAATATCCGATCAGGTAATAACTTGAATTCTCTTTCTGAACTTGTTCGAAGGCGGTGCTGAAATCATTCAGATCGTAAAAGGTTCTTCCTCCCGTGTCGGTAGAGAGGGCAGCCAGGGTTTCGCGGCTGCCTTGCAAGGAGGATATCTGCGACGTGACAGCCGTGCCGGAATAAAGAGCCTGGCCGGCGGGGCTGGAAGAGCTGACATCACCGCCGGGGGGCAAGGCGGCAAGCCCGCGCGCGTCCATGGTGTAAAGCGAAACATCGGCTTGATTCGCCGCATCGGTGGCCGCCCGTAACTGCGCCTGGTTTTCCTGGCCGGTGCGGGTAATGCCACTGGAGAAGTGAATCACGCTCTTCCGTCCCGGCACGTTGCGAAGCATGGTCGCCAGCGATTCGATAGCGATCAGTTTCTCATCCGTGTTGAAGATGTTGAATTCGGTCTCATCCGGCGTGAAGGCGTCGGATACGTCCTGCGCGACGATTTCCATGCCATTGGCATCCGTCCCGCCCGCTTCCCCAACCGTCCCGGTCGTGGCCAAGGCGGAGGATTCCTCTCCCACCAGGATCGCACGCAGAGCCTTCTTGAGGGAGTCACGGTTGTTGGTGAAATCCTGAGTCACCCGCAAGCTGGACGAGTAGGTGACGATGGCGATCAGGTCAGCAGTTGTCATGCGGCCCGTCACGAAATCGTTGGAAGCTTTCAGCGCGCGCATCAACTCGTCCGGCGCCATGGAGCTCAAGTCAAAGAAAAAGACCAGGAGACGATGGTCTTGGAGCATCTGCTCGGCATTGACCTCGGGCGGAAGCTTGGCGAGGTCGATGACCTGAGCCTTCTCTTCGCCCCCGGTGACTTGCGCCAACTTCTCCACGTCTTCCAGGCTGAAATTGGAGATGGTTTGCTGAACGCCATCTTCGGTGACGCGAAAATCCGATGGCTGCAAATCGGTAACGGGCTTGCCGGATTTGTCATAGACGCGCACATCCACCAACACCAGATTGGTCACGGAGCGCAGGATAAAGGCTTGTTGCGGGCTCTTGGAAACCGGTGTCGAGGGTTTCACCGGGGAAGAAGTCTGCCCGGCGAGGCCCGTCAGGCACAAAACCAGGGCCACACCACCAAGACACAAAGGCACCAAGGAAGAACCTGAGTGGATAAGTCGAGAAATTGACGCCCCTCTGCCCTCTGGCTTTCTTTGTGCCTTGGTGTCTTGGTGGTGCATCGTTTGGGTTCCGAGATTCAAATACCTTGCCTAGAAATTCATCCGCATACTGAGGGTTATGGAGCGCATCCCCCCGACACCCGTCACCCAGCCAAAATTCTCCGAGCCGATGGTGGTGGCTACGCCACTGTAATTCGGGTGATTGAATATGTTGTTGGCGTTAATGCTGAAATGCGCGCGCAAGTGTTTTTCCTGCGAGAACGTAAAAAAGCGCCCGAGCGACATATTGAAGGTCACCGAGCCCGGGCCGATGATGGTGTCCCGTCCCGCGGTGCCGAGTTGGCCGGAGGGAGGAAGCGCAAAGGCTGCCGTGTTGAACCATCCTTCCGTGCCCCGCTCCGAGCGCGGCAGACTGACGGGGAGGCCCGTGGCATCGGCACGCTCCGAGGCGAACACGCCCGAACCGTTGTTATTGGACTCGTTCCCGCCCACTGTTGCCGTCGAGGGTGAGCCGGATCGAAGGGTCGTGACACCGCTGATCTGCCAGTCGCCGATGACGTGCGCCGCCACCCCGCCGCGATTGAGGAAGTGGCGCTCCTCCCCGAAGGGAAATTCGTAGGTATGATTGATAATCAACTTGTGGCGAGCGTCAAAAGTCGAAAGGGCGCGTTCCGCCTCCAAATCATAGCTATTCTGCGGCAGGTTCCGCCCGCTGCCCCCCACGCTGGCCGCGTCGTCAATCGATTTACCAAACGTGTAGTTGCCGCTCATGGAAAAACCGCCGTGGAACTGCCGCCGCAAGGTGACCTGGAGGCCATGGTAGATCGATGCCGCGCCGGAAGTTTCATAGCGAAACTGTTGCACGCCGGGGATGGAGGTTTGCTGCGAACCGGAAGCGCTGGAGTTCAAAGTGTTGGGCGCAAGCTGCAAATCGAGTTTAGTTCCCTTGGTGCCCACGTAGGCGACCGAAAGGATGACGTTGCGAACCAGTTCATCTTCCAGGCTGAAGTTCCAGGTCTGGGCATAAGGCCGGCGAATATTACTGTCGGCCGCATAGCTATTGGAGATGGTGTTGGCGGATTGCACCGGGAAGCCGTCCTCCAGTGTCAACACCTGCTCCGGGTTGGCGGTCAGCGTGGAGGCCGTCGCGAATGGTGGTTTGTGCAGCATATTGGTTACCATGCGCGAGTAAATGCCGCCGTCGTAAAAGACGCCGTATCCCCCACGCATGACCAGGTGATGCTGAATCCAGGGCCGGTAAGCAATTCCTGCCCGAGGCGAAAAGTTATGCGCGTCGCTGTGAATGAGTGACGTGGGCAGTGAGCCCGGGTCGAGGCCCGTAACCACTTCCGGCGAGGTGAACCCGGGCCCGAATGACAAGTCTGACAGGTGCCCGTATTTTTCCGCCTGCGGCAGGAAGTATTCGTAGCGGACACCATAGTTAAACGTCAGGTGCGCGCCCACGCGCCAGTCATCCTGAAAGAAGCTGGTGGTGACCCAGTTGCGGAGGTAGTTGGCCTCAACGCCGAATTGAACAGAGGTTGTCTGCGGGAGGCCGAGGAGGAAATCCGCAAAATCATAGCCGGTGCCGGGCACGGGATACCCATTGCTGAAGTTGCTGGTGCTGTAGCCCGTGAAGCTGAAGGTGCCGCGCGAATTGGGGTCCGTCTCGGTATTCACCTGCACGCGGCGCAATTCGCCTCCCAGGTGGATATTATGCTTTCCATGGTTCCAGATCAGGGTGTCGTTGGCGCGCACCGTCTGAGGGCGCGAGAGTGAGGGGAGCGTATCGCTCAATCCCCCGAAGTTGGTAAACCCGATCGAGGGGACTCCCCAATCAAAGGGATTGACCGAGACCCCGGTAATCCCCAACTCCGCGGCAATGTCGGCCTGAAATGCGTAGGCGTTCAGCGTCGAGGAGCGCTGGCGATTGAAATTCACATTGAAGCTATTAACGAGGCGCGGATTAAAGGTGTGCGATTCGCCCACGCTCAGGTTCTGGCCGCGGACGGAAGTGTGCGAGGTTAACTCGGGGAAACTCCCGACCCCATGGCTGCGCGACGAGTTGAAATAGTACATGACGTTCAGGCTGTCTTTGGGATCGATTTGCCGCCCGATACGGCCCATCACGCGGTCATTCGCACTGGGCAATGGCTCCTGGAAATGATAGTTCTGCACTTCGCCGGGCAGGTTGGGCAGGGGGATATATTGCAGCAAACCGAGGGCCGCTGAATCCATTCGCAGCTTCGGAATCATGTTGTACTGAAATGCCGTGCGCGCTCCGGTGGCGCTCGACAAGGGGTCGTAGAGGGTTGGAACTGTACCCGCGTAAGGCCCGGAGGCAATAACCGTGTCGGAAAAGTCTCCCTCTCGCTCGGCCGGCGTGGGGAGAGTAGAAAAGGTGTCGTGACCGGTCCTTGCGCGCTGCAAATTGTAGCTCGCGGACCAACTCGTCTTGCTGGCGCCGTTATAAACGTGGGGGATTACCAGCGGGCCGCCCAGCGTAGCTCCAAAGGTTTCGTTATAGGAGGGAACTCGTGGCGACTCCGCGACATTGAGAGGGTAGGGGTGAGCATCGAAGCCCGAGTTGGTGTACTGCTCCGTAAAATTGCCGCGAATGCGGTTCACCGCCGCGCGATTGCGGGACCAGCCGCGGGCTCCACCGCCACCACCACCGAATCCGCCCCCACCGCCGAATCCTCCGCCACCTCCTCCGAATCCGCCACCACCGCCAGGTCCGCCTCCGCCGGGTCCACCACCGCCGGGTCCACCTCCTCCGCCAAACGGTCCCCCGCCGCCCTCCCCGCCGCCCGGTCCGAATCCACCGCCGGGGCCCCCGCCAAAACCGCCCATCCCGCCGCCGCGACCACCGCGCCCGCCACCAAATCCTCCACCTGGGGCGGCCACATCGCCCATGCCCCCTCCCAGCAGGAATGAGTTGTTGGCGCTCGTGGAGGTGTCGGCCTCCTCGGGTGGTGCCTCCGCGGAACTGGGAGCCTCCGCGCCATTGCCCTCGGCGATGCGCAGTGCTCCACCCGTTCCGCCAGCGCCTGCGCCCTCGCCCGCAGAGTTTTCATAGTCACCGAGGCTCGGGTTCCTATTGCGGCCTGTGGCCGGCAAGGTGGCGCGATTGCCAGTGGGGTGCGCCGCAGCCTGCACCTGCTGGGGCGCGTCAGCCTCCGGCGCCGTGACCACCAGCGCCACATTGACTTTTAGATTTCTGCCCGGAGTCACGGGCACGGGCTCGCGAGAATCAGCCCGGAAACCCAACAGCGAAACATCCAGGCGGTAGTTTCCAGGGATCAGTCCCGGAAAGGTATAGTTGCCCTCTTCGTCGGTCCAAGTTTCTTTGCGTTCGCCGGTTTGCGGATTGGTAAGCTGGACGGTGGCGCCGGGAACAGAAACTCCTCCGGGGCCGCGCACGTGCCCCGTCACCGTCCCCGTTGTCGCCATGGTCGCTTGGCCAAACAGCAGGTTTGAGCCCAGGAACACGAGAACGACAACCGTGCATAAGGACCTAGCGCAACTTGTAAAAAATGTAAACACCACGCGTCTATAACCCCACGGGATGAAAGAGCTTACAAGGATTGAGTACGTTTATCAACAGCGCAAGGTTACAGGTAACCCCAAAAGCCTTTGGGTCGTCAAGAACTGCGGGAGGGATCCATGTCTAAAAAGTTCTTATTGAGCATTCCGGTGCTCTTGGTACTAGGGCTTGCCGGTTTTCTGGCAGCACAGCAAAATCCCCCATACCCGGGACAAGAACCGCCCCGGCGAGGGATGGGCGGCCCGGCGCTGATGGGAACCATCACGTCGGTGGGAGTTGATCGCTTCGAGATCAAGAAGACCGATGGGACCACGCAAACCGTCTTGGTGAACGACCAAACACGTTTCCACGAGTGGCAGCAGGCGCAACAGCAGCCCAAGGAAATCCAGTTGGAAGATCTGAAAGTCGGTAACCACGTCATGGTGCGTGGCACCCCCAACGCTGACAAGCAAATGGTGGCCATGGGCGTCAATCGCGTCACGAAGGAACAATTCGAGAGGTTCCAGAGTGGTGGTGGGCCGGGTGGTGGAGGTATGGGCCCTGGCGGGGGGGGAGGTGGTGGTCAAAGAGGTCCCGGCGGAGGTGGCGGCTGGGGTCCAGGGGGCGGAGGCCCCGGCGGTGGCGGGCAGATGGCAGGCAACCGCGCGGGCGGCGAAATCCTTTCCATTGATGGGAACCAGATCAAGGTGCGTAGCCGCCAAGGCGATAGAATCATCGTCGTCAATGACAAGACCACGTTCGCCAAAGAGGGTCAGACCATTAGCTTGAAAGATCTCAAAGTCGGCGATCGCATCTTTGCCATGGGGAAAGAAGCCAACGGCCAGTTCATGGCGACGGAGGTCCGGTCGGGCCGCCCCGGCGGCGGCGGTGGGCGCGGTGGTGGGCAGGGTCCTCCGCAGAACTGAGCGATGGCAAGAGAGCTGGGCAATTGCAAGAAAAGGGGCGATGAGCCCGCGGCTCGACAGGCTGCGGACAAACACTTCACCTGCTGTCATTCTGAGCATCGATAGCCGAAGGGCGGCTATCCGTGATGTCAGAAACGCTTGCCGGAGGATAGGTTTTCCGTGCCCTGCAGGGGTACAAGTAAGTAGCCGGGGGGCAGCGCCCCCGGAAAACGTCACGTTTGGCCCGCCCTTCGCTACTGAGTGGACTTGTAGTCTCCGACTTCCGGGGCATCGGGATTGGTGTCAGGGCCGAAATATCGCAGCGACACGAGCGGATCCCGATTCGAATGGTTCTCGAAGGTCACTCCTGCCCTCGCCGCATCATAGGAAACAAACACCTCATCCTGCGTCAACTGCCCAAACCGGATCAAGGCTGGGCAATCCACTGGGAGCTTGCCAATTCGCCCGTGGCCTTGGGTAACAATCAGCCCATAGGCGCCATTATCCCTAATCGTGCACCGGGCTCCGGGTTGAACGGTTAATTCCTTGGCGCTGAAAAGCTGGCGACCCTCCACTTTGCCGTACACCACCCACCGGTCCACAAAACCTTCCGAAGCGGTATCGGCAACGGAAATGGGTTGCAGGAAGTGGTGGTCCCGGAAATGCGTATCCGTATTCACGGGCCAGTCAATCAGATCCACAAGAAAATCCAGGTCGTGATGTTTATCCTGGGGCACGTCCTTCACCAATAAATCCCAGGGTACATAGCGGCCTTCGACCAGGGATTGGTACATCGCGAAAACGTCGCTTCCCCACTGGGGTTCGTACGTCACCAGCGAGCCCGGGGCGTGGAGGATACAAGGAGGCACCAACCAACCCGTACCGGGCCGCAGACGGTAGGCCTTCGAGAGGTCCAACATACCGTTGTCCCCTTGGTTCCATCGTTCCAGGCACCGGCGAACTTCCGCTCTGGTCGTGCCGGGCTCAAGGCCGAAGTAGGTGTGTGGAAAGTTGTTATCAAAGGGGTTTAGTTGGGGAGGGAAGTAATAGGACTCGGGCTTCCCTTCTTGGCCCACCTGCTTGGCCTGGGCGGCGTTTTGGTGAAGGTGATGGGGAATGGGCCCCAGGTTGTCAAAGAACTTGCTGTAGACCGGCCAGCGCTCGAACTCCTCCCACATTTTCCGCCCGATAAGCTGCGGCCCTTCGGCAGCAATGGCATCCTTGAGAGTGAATCGCTGCCCATCCAGAAGCACATAACTCAATCCCTCGTCGGGGGTGCGGTTTTCGTTCATGGCCTCCGTGGTTGAAGCAAACCATCGCTCGTCGATGCCACCTCGCTGTGCACCGTAGGCATAGAGATCTTCGGTTGCCAACTTCAGCCGCTGGCCGGGCATAAGAAATGACCGAGGAACCCAGGTGGGCGTCAAACGCAGAATACCTTCCCCCGCTTCCATGGCACCTCGGGTCATCTCGTTGATGGATAATCCACTCATTTCTTCCTCCTTATTTATCCGTATTATGAGTAGCTACAAAGCACGAGTTGAAGGAGTCGAAGAAGTCGAAGGAGTTAAAGGTCTTCCTTTTTCGACTTTTCATCTTGTTCAACTTTTCAACCTTCGTTCAGCTCAGCGCGTGCCGACCCTTCGCCCCGCTCAGGGCAGGCTCTAAAGGTCAGCGCTACAACAGGTCAGTGCTGTTCACCTTTTCCCAGCCGCCGCTCTTGGCTGCGGCCAAGACCGCATCGGTCACATAATCCGTTGCCAACCCATCGCGAAAACTCGGTCCAGGGATGTTTCCGCTGGCCAATCCGCACAAGAAATCTGCCGCCTGATGAACAAAGGTGTGTTCGTATCCGATTTGCAGACCGGGCACCCACCAGTGCTTCATATACGGATGATCACTGTCGGTAACGTGGATCGAACGCCAACCACGCAGTCTTCCTTCGTCGCGATGGTCAAAATATTGCAATCGGTGAAGATCATGAAGGTCCCAAATGATCGACGCATTTTCTCCATTGATTTCGAGGGTGTACAGAGCCTTGTGTCCTCGGGCATAGCGGGTGGCCTCGAAAGTGCCCAACGAACCGTTCGCGAAGCGCGCCAAAAACGCACTCGCGTCGTCGATTCCGACCTTCTGGACTTTGCCCGTGAGATTATGCTTGCGCTCTTTGATGAAGGTTTCGGTGACGGCAGCGACCGAATCAATGGAACCGTTCAGCCAGAGGGCGGTATCGATGCAGTGAGCGAGCAGGTCTCCCGTCACGCCGCTCCCCGCAACCTCGACATCAAGACGCCACAGCGCTTCACCGCCTTGGGGCAGATCTTTGGAAATAGTCCAATCCTGAAGGAATTTGGCGCGATAGTGAAAGATCCGGCCCAGCCGGCCCTCGCTAATCAGTTCTTGGGCGAGGGTAACCGCGGGCACGCGGCGATAGTTGTACCAGACCATGTTCGGCACGCGCGCTTTATCAGCGGCCTCCACGATGGCCTTGGACTCGACGGCGTTTCGTCCCAGCGGCTTTTCGCATAGGATCGCTTTGCCCGCCTGCGCAGCGGCGATCGCCACCTCGGCATGGGTGTCGTTGGGACTGGCGATATCGACGACGTCGATGTCCTTCCGCTCGATGAGTCTTCGCCAATCCGTCTCGACGGAGTCATAGCCCCAGGTTTGCTGGAAGGCCTCGGCTCGCGCCCGATTGCGCCCGCAAACTGCTTTCAGAACAGGTTCGTACGGAACATCGAAAAAGTTCGGTACTCGGCGGAAAGCATTGGAATGGGTTCTCCCCATGAAACCATACCCGACGATGCCGATGTTTAATCGTGGTTTACTCATCTCACTCCTGCGGCACCCAGTGCGGAGCACCTTGGACTGCGGCGGCTCGACGCCGCCTTCGTCTTAATCGCTCCGCGTCATTCCAAGGCGGCGTCGAGCCGCCGCAGTCCAAGGTGCTCCGCACATAGGCTCCGACCGCCGCTGCAAAAAACCAAACTGTACCACTACCCTCAATCCCAGCCGTGGGCTTCGCGGACAGCGATCATGGTGGCAAGGATGTCGTGCCAGGTCTTTTGATCAGACATCACACGGTTGGAGAACATACAGCCGTCCCAGCAGATGTGCTGGAAGGCGCGAGTTGGCTCGCCTTGATCGTTACGCATCCAATAGCCCGAGTCGCGGACAATGTTGAGTTTGCCGTTGGGGTCGTTGGGAAGGCAATGGCGTCCGGTCTTATCATGCGATCCCGACCCTTTGACCGTGGCATCGTTCTGGGCGATGTGGAAATCGATCGTCCAGGGGCGCAGGGCGCTGGTTAGCAATCGCCAGGATTTCTCGAACTGGTCAGACCGGCTCCAATCAAACGGTTCCGGCAGAAGCCGGTCCTCGGGAGCGTTGTAGCCGAGAGTGAAAAGAAGCGTGTGAGCCATGTCCGCCTGAAAGCCCAGCGTCTTGGGGCGGTCGACGAGCTCCAGGAGTTGCACCACGCGCTTCCAGCTATGCATACCGCCCCAACAGATCTCACCTTCCGCCGCCAACCTCTCTCCGTACTCATCGGCGATGGCGCATGCCTGGCGAAAAGTATCCGCAATGCGCTTGGTATTCGTCTCCGGGCCCTTCGCCCATTCCGCAGGGGTGGTGGCGGAATCGATGCGCACGATGCCGTAACGTCTGATGCCCAAATCACGCAATCTCCGGCCGATGCGGCAAGCCTTGCGAACTTGCTCGAGAAACCGCTTCCGCTCGTCGTCGCTTCCCATGGCCGAGCCGCCGCCCGTGGCCCCCCACACCGGAGCAACCAGCGAGCCTATAACCAGGCCGAAAGAAGCGATCTTGCCGGCGAGCCTTTTCAGATCCTCATCGCTCGAATCGATGTCGATGTGCGGATTCGACAAGAACAAATCAACCCCGTCAAATTTTACGCCGTCCACATCCGCTTCGGCCGTGAGCTTCAGCATGGCGTCAAGGTCAATGTACGGTTCAGAACCGGCGCCCTTTCCGACCACGCCGGGCCACATGGCATTGTGCAAAGCGGGTTGTTGGCGATGTGACGGAGTATTCATATCCTGAAAACCTGTTTATTCCCCTTGAGAATTGGTTAAATCTGGTGTCTTCTGCACAAACGTTTGGGTTTCTCGGCCAACGGGTAACATACACCTAGGTGCCTGGACACGCAAGCTTCCGGCCAGTTTTAAGCTGAGGAGAGCAGAGCCTACCCGCCCTCCCCAACCCTATGGGGATCGCGCGGGTGGGCGGAGCAAGAGTAACACGCACCTCCGCTGAGTCAGAGCCGCAGCTTTTTGTTGTCCATTGGGGGGACAAGCTCGCTTTGGCCCGATTTCTGTACATCATCCAATATTCATAATTCACCATTCGCTCTTCACAATTCTCTCCACCCGTGCGAGTATTGCCTTCCAAGCCCCATTACCGAGGTTCAAACCATGGCCAACTCAGAACATCTCAAGATTCTCAAGCAAGGGGTCAATGCTTGGAATCAATGGAGGTTGGAGAATCCGGAGATGATCCCGGACCTTGAGGGGGCTGGCCTCCGCGGGGCGCACCTGAGCGGGGCGGACCTCCGGTGGGCGGACCTCTTCGGGGCGGAGCTCACCGAAGTGAACCTCCGCCGGGCGAACCTCGGTGGGGCGCACCTCAGAATGGCGAACCTCCGCAAGGCGGACCTCTTCGGGGCGAACCTCCGCGGGGCTGACCTCCGCGAGGCGAACCTTGATGGGGCGGACCTTGGCGAGGTGGAATTTATCAGGGCGGACCTCAGCGGGGCGTCTCTCGTTGACTCGGATTTCACAAATGCTTTCGTGGGTCTCACTGTGTTCGGAGACAATGACCTCAGTACGGTGAAATGGCTTGAGCGAGTGCGGCACCGCGGCCCTTCCATCATCGGGATAGACACGATTTACAAATCCAAAGGTAACATTCCCGAAGTCTTCCTGCGCGGCTGCGGCGTCCCGGAGGATTTCATCGTCTACATGAGGTCGCTAGTCGGCAAAGCCATCGAGTTTTACTCTTGCTTCATCAGCTATTCGAGCAAAGACGACGACTTCGCCCAGCGGCTGCACGCCGACCTTCAGCACCAAGGCGTGCGCTGCTGGTTTGCGCCCGAAGACTTGAAAATCGGCGACAAGTTCCGCATGCGCATCGATGAATCCATTCGCATTTATGACAAAGTCATGGTGATCTTGTCGGAGAACTCGATCCGCAGCCCCTGGGTGGAAGAAGAGGTTGAAGCGGCGCTGGAGAAGGAGCGTAAGCAGAACAAACCGGTCCTCTTCCCCATCCGCCTGGATGACGCCGTCATGGAAACCGACCAAGCCTGGGCCGCCAGCCTTCGCCGCACGCGCCACATCGGCGACTTCATGACCTGGAAAGATCACGACCCCTACCAGAAATCCTTCGAACGATTATTGCGCGACCTCAAAGCGTAGCGCAGGCATGAAAATGCGCGAAGCACCTTGGACTGCGGCGGCTCGACGCCGCTTTGAAATTTCCGCGAGGACGATGGAAAAGGCGGTCGCCCTGAAGTGATGCCAAGGACGATCACAAAGACGGCTGCCCTTCACTTTGAAATCACCGCGAAGACGATGACCAAAGCGGCGTCGAGCCGCCGCAGTCCAAGGTGCCTTTGGCACATCCATTTTCATAGCCGAGGCAACGATGACGCGAGAGCGCGGGCGGGGGAAAAAGCCGCGGACCTCGAGAACAGGTCCGCGCGACGCTTGAGTGCGGGCAAGGGGTCCATCCTGTACGATTTATCGGACATCATTGCCCCCACCGCAAATAAATTACTTGATAGTTGTAGCCCACAAGGCGTATCATACAATTGAGGCTATTGTCCTTGTGCTCTGGGGCGTGGCACGAGGCTATGGTGCACACGGCAAGCGCCCCATCCCCGCACGCGTGGAGCGTCGGAACCGGGACACGGGATAGGGGAAACGGGACACGCCCGATCCCCACGCGTGGAGGTCGGCTAGGTGTCAGGTTTCAGGTGTCAGGTGTCAGGCCTCACCCCCCGCGCGTGGAGCGTCGCATGTCTTTAGGGAAGCAACGGACGAGCAGCGGAAAGAGCGTTGCCGTCGGTGTGGGGAACGCGAGGGGTTGCAGGGCCCCCCGCTCCGAAGGGTGAATTCCTGGACGATCAAAAGCATTTCGCGCAGAGGCGCAAAGTCGCGGAGGCCGAAAGAAAACAGTGTTTGAAACGGGGCTCTGACCCTTAGAGATGTTAAAAATGAAGAACGAACCGACTATGTGCATGAAAACACAGGTGACGCTGACAAAATGTCCAGCGGAAAACACGGCTTTTACACGAAAATGCACGAGTTGCGGGACAATCGACGACAATCGAAGGGGTTTTTTGCCCGAAAATGCATAGATTACGCGATAAATCGGGACGAATTGGCGCCGAGAAAACTGGGAGGTGGCACGGGCGTCCGAAGCTGTGAAAGAATCACCTTCGGCATCGAGAGATGGAGTTTCGACGATGGGTTTTGAAGGTTTTGATCGTCGACGACGGAAAGTAATTATGGTGGCTTC
>Ga0181539_1000155_pt1 | contig 78320 bp, 80 predicted proteins | sample PEATcosm2014_Bin_46_FD_119767 | JGI IMG/M metagenome (GOLD analysis project Ga0181539, IMG submission 119767) | Peatland microbial communities from MTU Mesocosm Facility, Houghton, MI, USA - PEATcosm2014_Bin23_60_metaG | ecosystem: Environmental > Terrestrial > Soil > Wetlands > Peat | place...
CCGAGCTGCGCCGCGCGAATGGCGCAGACATAACCGCCGGGGCCGGTGCCGATGACGATGAGATCGTACAAAACCTTCTCCATTCAGTCTCGATCGGTTATCCTAAGTGAAGCGCCTTCATCGTTGAGCAAGCTTCCTATTGCCTTTGTGGCATCGTCCTCGCTAAGTCCCTGGCTAATTAGTTTTTTTCGTACCGCCGCCGCCTTTTGGACGTTCCTCAATTTCAAGTCGATGAGTGTTTGGCGGGCAATGTTATTGTTAATTTCACGTCGATCTCTTTCTTGAGAATAAAAAAGTGTCCTTTCAAGGATCCGCTGAGCTGTTCCGACTGTCACGTTTTGTAGAAAGGCACCGATGCCTAGCGGATTTGAGAAACTAATGACTTCAATCTTAATCTCGTAGTTGCTCATAATGACATTGCGACGTGGATAGGTCGATCGAGAGATGGGGCTCTGTATCGAGCCGCCGCTAAAGCGGGAGGCCAATTCTCTTCTCAAACAAGTCAGATAGAAAGTATCGATTACTGCTGATGCAAGTTCTAAGTCCAAAGGCGAGAGGAACCCCAACGGTGATGCTGACGTGTTTAGCTCAAATTTGATATATGCCATTATCGCCCTCGATAGCTACAAATCCAGCACCAACCTTGCCGGCTCCTCCAGGCATTCCTTCACCCGCACCAGAAACGTCACGCCTCGCGGCGGTCGACCATGCGGTGGTCTCAATACTGAAGTACCGAAGCGATTTCGTTGAGTCGAGCTTGATTCTCCGCTTTAGACCGCAATGTATCTGCTCCGAAATCGATCTCTTCGCCCTTCTCGTTTATCCACTCGATCGAGTGGCCATACTCGCTCACACGAACCTTCGCAAAATTCTTTGGATTTTGCAGATAGGTAAAGATTCTGCCTCGCGCGATTGTTGGACGAAGATCGACCACGCCCTCGTAGCCATCGGTAAAGATGATCTTGAGCACGCCGTGAATGACCGGTTGTGCAGATACGATGCGTGGCAGCTTCTTCATGCGATTCTGCCGGGATGAAGATCGGATCGGCATCGCATCCACGCGTCCAGCAGTTGGCCTTTTCGCGACTTGGCCCATGTTTTCACCTTCCGAAACTGCGCGTTGGGTATGTAGCCCTTGATGATCTGCAAGCTCTCGATTGCGACTTGAGCGCGATATTCGCCATACTCTGCGTGGAAGTGCGCCGGAGGATGATCATCCCAGTAGAACTGTATTTTGATTCCATCGATGATCGCGACCGTTGCCATCGGGACAGTATATCACAAATCCAGCACCAGCCGCGCCGGCTCCTCCAAACATTCCTTCACCCGCACCAGAAACGTCACCGCCTCGCGGCCGTCGACGATGCGGTGGTCGTAGGACAGCGCCAGATACATCATCGGCCGCACCTCGATCTTGCCGCCGACCACCATCGGCCGGTCCTGGATCTTGTGCATGCCGAGAATGCCGGATTGCGGCGCGTTGAGGATCGGCGTCGACATCAGCGAGCCGTAGATGCCGCCATTGGTGATGGAGAACGTGCCGCCCTGCAGTTCGTCGATCTTGAGCGCGCCGTCGCGGGCGCGGCGGCCGAAATCGGCGATGGTCTTTTCGATCTCGGCGAGCGACTTCGCGTCGCAGTCGCGCACCACCGGCACCACCAAGCCGCGCTCGGTGCCGACCGCGATGCCGACGTGATAATAATTCTTGTAGATCAGATCGGTGCCGTCGATCTCGGCATTCACCGCGGGGATTTCCTTGAGCGCCTGGACGCAGGCGCGCACGAAGAAGCCCATGAAGCCGAGCTTGACGCCGTGCTTCTTCTCGAACAGATCGCGGTACTGCGTGCGCAACGCCATGACATGGCCCATATCGACCTCGTTGAAGGTCGTGAGCATCGCGGCGGTGTTCTGCGCGTCCTTCAGCCGGCGGGCGATGGTCTGGCGCAGCCGCGTCATGCGCACGCGCTCTTCGCGCGCGGCGTCGTCGGCCGGCGACGGGGCGCGGACCTGCACGGCCGCGGCCGGCTGCGCCACCGGGGTCGGTTGGGCCGCTGCGCGCTCGATGGCCGACAGCATGTCGCCTTTGGTGACGCGGCCGTCCTTGCCGGTGCCGGGCACGGTCGCGGCATCGACGCCCGATTCGGCGGAGAGCTTCCGCACCGATGGGGCTAGCGGCGTGTCGCTCGGCGCCTTCGCGGCCGGAGCTGGCGGCGCAGTGGCGGGAGTCGGCGGCGGCGGCACGGCGGCTTTCGCAGGCGAGGGCGCTGCCTTGGCGGCGGCGGCGGCGGCGGCGGCGGCGCCTTCTTTGATCTCGCCCAGCACCGCGCCCACCGCGACGGTGTCGCCGTCCTTGGCGGCAATTTCGCCCAGCACGCCGGCAGCGGGCGCCGGAACTTCGATCGTCACCTTGTCGGTCTCGAGTTCGACCAGCGGCTCATCGACCGCGACCGCATCGCCCGCTTTCTTGAACCATTTGCCTATCGTCGCCTCGGTCACCGATTCCCCGAGCGTAGGCACCCGAATCTCAGCCATGCGCTTTTCCTCTCGCGCCTTTCCTCTCGTCATGGCCGGGCCTGTCCCGGCCATCCACGTCTTTGCCTCGTTACGCCGTCAAGACGTGGATGCCCGGCACAAGGCCGGGCATGACGGCGTCAAAAGTCAACCCAGCGCGTCTTCCAGGAATTGCTTGAGCTGCGCGAGATGCAGCGACATCTGCCCGACCGCGGTCGACGCCGAAGCCGGCCTGCCGGCATAGCGCGCGCGGCGGCATTTGGCGCCGATCTGATTGAGCACCCATTCGAGGAAAATGTCGACGAACACCCAGCCGCCCATATTGCGCGGCTCTTCCTGGCACCAGACGATCTCGGCCGTTTTGAAGCGCGACAATTCCGCCATCAGAGCCTTGGTCGGGAACGGATAAAGCTGTTCGATGCGCAGCAGATAGATGTCGTCCGTGCCGCGCCTTTCGCGTTCCTCGTAGAGATCGTAATAGACCTTGCCCGAGCACAGCACGACGCGGCGGATCTTGTCGTCGGGAAGGAGTTTGATCTTCTCGCCGGGCAAATCTTGCGCGTCGTCCCACAACAGGCGGTGGAACGACGTTTCCGCGCCCATCGCGTCGAGCCGCGACACCGCGCGCTTGTGGCGGAGCAGCGACTTCGGCGTCATCAGGATCAGCGGCTTGCGGAAATCGCGTTTGAGCTGGCGCCGCAGGATGTGGAAATAGTTCGCCGGCGTCGTGCAGTTCGCGACTTGCATATTGTCCTCGGCGCAGAGCTGCAAAAAGCGCTCGAGCCGGGCCGAGGAGTGCTCCGGCCCCTGCCCTTCGTAGCCGTGCGGCAACAGGCAAACGAGCCCCGACATGCGCAGCCATTTGCGTTCGCCGGACGAGATGAACTGGTCGAACAGCACCTGGGCGCCGTTGGCGAAATCGCCGAATTGCGCCTCCCATAGCGTCAGCGCATTGGGTTCGGCCAGCGAATAGCCATATTCGAAGCCGAGCACGGCCTCTTCCGAGAGCATGGAATTGATGACCTCGTAGCGGGCCTGCTTGTCGCCGAGATTGTTGAACGGCGTGAAGCGTTGCTCGGTGTTCTGGTCGATCAGGACCGAATGACGCTGCGAGAAAGTGCCGCGCTCGGAATCCTGGCCGGACAGCCGCACGCGATGGCCGTCGAGCAGGAGCGTGCAGAACGCCAGCGCTTCCGCCGTCGCCCAATCGATGCCGACGCCGGTATCGATCGCCTTGCGGCGGTTTTCCAGGAAGCGGGTCAGCGTGCGATGCAGGTGGAAGCCCTGTGGCAGCGTCGTGATCTTCTCGCCGATCGACTTCAGCGTGCCGAGATCGACGCCGGTCTTGCCGCGGCGCGGATCGTCGGCGTCGCCGGCCGCCTTGAATCCGGCCCAGCGGCCGTCGAGCCAATCGGCCTTGTTGGCGCGGTAGCCCATCGCGGCTTCCAGCTCGGCATCGAGCCGGCTGCGCCAATCGGCCTTCATCTTGTCGACTTCGCCCGAGGTGACGACGCCTTCGCCGACCAGTTTCTTGCCGTAGATTTCGAGCGTGGTCGGATGGGCGGTGATCGCCTTGTACATCAATGGCTGGGTGAACGACGGCTCGTCACCTTCGTTGTGGCCGTGGCGGCGGTAGCAGAACATGTCGATGACCACCGGCTTCTGAAATTTCTGCCGGAACTCGGTCGCGATCTTGGCCGCGAACACGACCGCTTCGGGATCGTCGCCGTTGACGTGGAAGATCGGCGCCTCGATCATCTTGGCGACGTCGGATGGATAGGGGGACGAGCGCGAGTAGCGCGGATTGGTGGTAAAGCCGATCTGGTTGTTGACGATAAAATGCAGCGAGCCGCCGGTGCGGTGGCCACGCAAGCCGGAGAGTCCGAACGATTCGGCGATCACCCCCTGGCCGGCGAACGACGCGTCGCCGTGGATCAGCAGCGGCAGCACCATGGTGCGGTCGTCCCGCGTGGCGCCCTGCTGGTCCTGCTTGGCGCGCACTTTGCCGAGCACCACCGGATCGACGATTTCAAGATGCGACGGATTCGCGGTGAGCGACAGATGCACCTTGTTCTGATCGAATTCGCGGTCCGACGAGGCGCCGAGATGGTATTTCACGTCGCCCGAACCTTCGACCGCGTCCGGCGTCGATGAGCCGCCCTTGAACTCGTGGAAGATGGCGCGTTGCGGCTTGGCCATGACCTGCGCCAGCACGTTGAGCCGGCCGCGATGCGGCATGCCGATCACGATCTCGCGCACGCCGAGCGCGCCGCCGCGCTTGATGATCTGTTCCAGCGCCGGGATCATCGATTCGCCGCCGTCGAGACCGAAGCGCTTGGTGCCGGTGAATTTCAGGTCGCAGAACTTTTCGAATCCTTCGGCCTCGACCAGCTTGTTGAGGATGGCGCGCTTGCCCTCGCGGGTAAACGTGATCTCCTTGTCCGGCCCTTCGATGCGCTCCTGGATCCAGCCCTTCTGCGCACCGTTGGTGATGTGCAGGAATTCGACGCCGAGCGTCTGGCAATAGGTCCGGCGCAGGATAGCGACGATCTGGCGCACCGTGCCGAATTCGAGCCCGAGCACCTTGTCGAGGAAAATCCGGCGATCGAGGTCGGCGTCGGAAAAGCCATAGGTGCGCGGGTCGAGCTCTTCTTCGTTCTTGGGCGACTCGAGACCCAGCGGATCGAGGTTGGCGTGGAAGGTGCCGCGAGCGCGGAAGGCGCGAATCAGCATCAGCGCCCGGATCGAATCGCGGGTGGCGCGCTCGACATCGGCCGAGGAAAGCTCGACGCCGCGGCTCTGCGCCTGCGCCTTGAGCTTGGTGCCGATCGCCTTGTCGGCCGCCGGCCAGTCGCCGTCGAGCGCGGAAATGAGTTCGTTGCGCTCGGGCAAGGGCCAGCCGGGACGGCTCCACGAGGCGCCGCGCGCATTGCTGGCGACGTCGCGCGCGTCGTCCTTCAGGCTCGAGAAGAACGACTGCCACTCGGCATCGACCGCTTTCGGATCGACCTCGTAGCGCGCGTAAAGGTCTTCGATATAGGCGGCATTGCCGCAGTAGAGAAAGGACGTGAGGGCGAAAGCGGCGTTCGCATTGTGGCGAGACATGGCGTGACCCTTGAGCGATACCCGAGCTAGCGGATGGGGAACAAAGCGCGATACGGATAAGACCGAACGGATGCCGACCCTTTCCCGCCCTCCCGTGCGGGGAGGGTAGGACGGGGCCCCGGCCCGGCGCTGGGGTGTACTCTTTTACCTTATTTAGGGTCTCGATGCCGCAGTCAAAAGACGAAAGTGCCGAATTACGACTTCAGTACTTCCGTAAGCGTCTTGCCGAGCCGCGCCGGCGACGGCGACACCTTGATGCCGGCTGACTCCATGGCGGCGATCTTGGATTCGGCGTCGCCCTTGCCGCCGGCGATGATGGCACCGGCGTGCCCCATGCGCCGTCCGGGCGGGGCGGTGCGCCCGGCGATGAAGCCGACGACCGGCTTCTTACGGCCGCGCTTTGCCTCGTCGGCGAGGAATTGCGCGGCGTCTTCTTCCGAGGCGCCGCCGATCTCGCCGATCATGACGATGGCTTCGGTCGCCTTGTCGGCGAGCAGCATTTCGAGCATTTCGATGAAGTCGGTCCCTTTGACGGGATCGCCGCCGATGCCGACCGCGGTGGTCTGGCCGAGCCCCTCCTGCGAGGTCTGGAACACGGCCTCGTAGGTCAGCGTGCCGGAGCGCGACACGATACCGACCTTGCCGGGCTTGAAGATATTGCCCGGCATGATGCCGATCTTGCATTCGCCCGCTGTCATGACGCCCGGACAATTGGGTCCGATCAGACGCGATTTCGAGCCGGACAAAGCGCGCTTGACCTTGACCATATCCGCGACCGGAATGCCTTCGGTGATGCAGATAATGAGCGGGACTTCGGCCGCGATCGCTTCGCAGATCGCATCCGCGGCGCCGGGCGGCGGCACATAGATCACGCTGGCGTCGCAGCCGGTCTTGCCGCGCGCTTCGGCCACGGTGTCGAACACCGGCAGGCCGAGATGGGTCGAGCCGCCTTTGCCCGGCGACGTGCCGCCGACCATTTTGGTGCCGTAGGCGATCGCCTGCTCGGAGTGAAACGTGCCGTTCTTGCCGGTAAAGCCCTGGCACAGAACCTTGGTGTTCTTATCGATCAGAATGGACATTACGCCGCCTCCCGCACCGCTTTGACGATCTTCTGCGCCGCATCGTCGAGATCGTCGGCGGACGTGACGTCGAGGTTGGATTTGGCGATGATCTCCTTGCCGAGACCGACATTGGTGCCTTCGAGCCGAACCACCAGCGGCACTCGCAGGCCGACCTCCTTCACCGCGGCGACCACGCCTTCGGCGATGATATCGCAGCGCATGATGCCGCCGAAGATATTGACCAGGATGCCCTTCACATTGGGATCGGAGGTGATGATCTTGAATGCGGCCGCGACCTTCTCCTTGGTGGCGCCGCCGCCGACGTCGAGAAAGTTCGCAGGCGTCTCGCCATAGAGCTTGATGATGTCCATCGTCGCCATCGCCAAGCCGGCGCCGTTGACCATGCAGCCGATGGTGCCGTCGAGCGCCACGTAATTGAGATCGTAGCGGGAGGCTTCGATCTCTTTTTCATCTTCCTCGGTGATATCGCGCAGCGCGAGGATTTCGGGGCGACGATAGAGCGCGTTGTCGTCGAAACCGATCTTGGCATCGAGGCAGATCAGCTCGCCCGCTTTGGTGACGACCAGCGGATTGATTTCGAGCAGGCTCATGTCCTTGGCGACGAACGCCTGGTAGAGCTTCGGCAACATGCTCTCGGCTTGCTTGCCGACCTCGCGGCTGAATCCGAGCACCTGCGAGACGTAGCGGGCATGATGCGGCATGAAGCCGGTCGCCGGATCGATCGAGAAACTGACGATCTTGTCCGGGCTTACGCGCGCGACCTCTTCGATGTCCATGCCGCCTTCGGTCGAGGCGACGAAAGCGACCCGCGACGTGGCGCGATCGACCAGCGCCGAAAGATAATATTCGCGATCGATAGCGGAGCCTTCCTCGATATAGAGCCGGCGCACTTCCTTGCCGTGCGGACCGGTCTGGTGCGTAATCAGCGTCGAACCGAGCAGCCGCGTCGCTTCCTTCTTCACGTCGGCGATCGATTTCACCACCTTGACGCCGCCGGCCTTGCCGCGGCCGCCGGCATGGATCTGCGCCTTCACGACCCAGACCGGACCACCGAGTTCGTTAGCGGCTTTTTCCGCTTCCTCGACGCTGAAGGCCGGAATGCCGCGCGGCACCGGCACCCCGAACTCGCGCAACACAGCTTTGGCTTGGTATTCGTGGATGTTCATTGAAGCTTCCCGTTTCCCGGGCGCAGCGCAGCACGAAGTGATGCGCTGCTGAACCGGGACCTTTGCAGTCTCCGACGATCCCGGATCAGCGTCGCACCGCTACGCGCTGCGCCGCATCCGGGATACAAAAGTTCACTTTCCGAGATCGGGGGCGATCTTCTTGCAAGCCTCGACCAGGGACTCCACGGCTTGCGCCGACTTCTCGAACATGGCGCGCTCGGCGCCGGTAAATTCGATCTCGACGATGCGCTCGACCCCTTTGCTGCCGATCACCACCGGGACCCCGACATAGAGGTCTTTGAGGTTGTACTCGCCGTTGAGCCATGCGGCGGCCGGCACCACCCGCTTCTTGTCGCGCAGGTAGCTTTCGGCCATTGCGATCGCCGAAGTGGCGGGCGCGTAGAATGCCGAGCCGGTCTTCAGCAGGGCGACGATTTCGCCGCCGCCATTCCTGGTGCGGTTGACGATTTCGTCGAGCCGCGCCTGCGTGGTCCAGCCCATCTTGATGAGGTCCGGCAGCGGGATACCCGCAACCGCGGAGTAGCGCACCAAGGGCACCATGGTGTCGCCATGGCCGCCGAGCACGAAGGCGGTGACGTCTTGCACGGAGACGTTGAACTCGTCGGCCAGGAAATAGCGAAAGCGCGCCGAATCGAGCACGCCCGCCATGCCGACCACCATGTGTTTCGGCAGCCCGCAGCACTTCTGCAGGGCCCAGACCATGGCATCGAGCGGATTGGTGATGCAGATGATGAAGGCATTCGGCGCATATTTCTTGATGCCGGCGCCGACCTGCTCCATCACTTTGAGGTTGATGCTGAGGAGATCGTCGCGGCTCATGCCGGGCTTGCGCGGCACGCCGGCGGTGACGATGCAGACCGCCGCCCCCTCGATCGCCTCGTAGGAATTGGTGCCTGAAAAACGGGCATCGAAACCTTCGACCGGCGACGACTGGACGAGGTCGAGCGACTTGCCCTGGGGCACCCCCTCGACAACGTCGAACATGACGACATCGCCGAGCTCCTTGAGCCCGATCAGATGCGCCAGCGTTCCACCGATCTGACCTGAGCCTATCAATGCGATTTTGCTGCGCGCCATCTGATAAAGTCCTTGATTGTTACAAAAGGCCCGGATGCGGCGTCATTAGCCCTTTCGGATGACGCATTCAAGTCGGGTGCAGGCGTTCCGGACAGGTCTTGCTCGCCGCTGCCTCCTTCGTGAAGGACTGCGGATGGCGCTCAGCAATTCCTCGGTTACCTCCCGGCTTCCGAATGCTCGGTCCCGGTCTCGTCACCGGCGCTTCCCTTGGCCGGATCGCGCTTTAAGTCTCGACAATACCGACCGACGAACCGGACGCCCGCGCGTAAGCGGCGCCGTGCGGCCGGGCGAGATAGGCTTGCGAGCGCATCTCGATGAGCCGCGAGGCGGTGCGCTTGAACTCTTGCGCCTCGAAACCTTCGTCCGCGCGATAGAGCCCATCGGGTTCCGCGGCGGCGGACGCGATCAGCTTCACGTTCATGTCGTAGAGGGTGTCGATCAAGATGATGAACCGCTTGGCGGCGTTGCGGTTGTCGTAGGTCATCGCCGGAACGCGGTCGAGGACGATCGTGTGATATTCGTGGGCGAGGCGCAGATAGTCGGCGGCCGCCAGCGGCTGTTCGCAAAGATCGCGGAAGTGAAAGCGCGCGACGCCCATGAAAGCGCGCGGCACGTGCACGCTGCGACCGTGCAGCGCAAGATCCTGCGCGGCGCCCTCGTGACCGCCGGTGAGCCGCCGCCAGGTGTCGTCGAGCGCGCGATCCGCCGCCGCGTCGGCCGGCACATACCAGGTCGGCAGGCCGGCGAGCTTCTCCAAGCGGAAGTCGGTGCGCGCATTGAGCCGCACCACCTCCATGCGCCGCTCCAACATGGCGATGAACGGCACGAACAGCGCCCGATTCAAGCCGTCCTTGTAGAGCTGGTCAGGCGCCACGTTCGATGTCGCCACCAAGACGATGCCGCGCTCGAACAGATGCGCAAACAGCCGCCCGAGGATCATGGCGTCGGCAATGTCGGTGACGTGGAATTCGTCGAAGCACAACAGCCAGGCCTGCTGCGCCAATTCCTCGGCGACGAGGCGGATCGGATCCTCGCCCGCATGCTCGCCGCGTTTCATTTTCTGCCGGATCACATGAATGCGTTCGTGCACGTCGAGCATGAATTCGTGAAAATGCGCTCGGCGCTTGCGCACCACCGGAGTGGTTTCGAAGAACAAGTCCATCAGCATGGTCTTGCCGCGCCCGACCTCGCCGTGGATGTAGAGGCCCTTGATCGGCGGCAGGTCGCGTTCGCGGCTCGCGAACAGCCAGCCGAGCGGCGAGGATTTCCGCGCCAGGCGGAATTGCACGATGCGTTGCTCGAGCCGCGTCATCATGGCGATGACGGCGAGCTGGGCGTCGTCGCGCTCGACCCGGCCCGCGGCGACACCGGCGGCGTAATGCGCTGTAACCGAATTCGCCATGGAAGGTTAACGAAAGTTAATCGCTGTGGAGGAAACGTGGCAACAAATACCGGCGTTGCAGACTGCATGCCAAATATCGGCCGTCGTCGCGTAAATGCGTTCTAATCGAGGTCATCAATTTATCACAAGCGCGTCGTGAGCCATGCGTATACGGAATGTCGGCATGCTGCTCAATCCTTCGCCTTGCCAAAATTTTCCGGCACACGACATGATGTATTGATTCGGCTGCGGCGCGATTCTGCGCCGCTCCGCTTTCTGGGGAGGAAGCGAACGAGCAGGGTCTTTTTGTCGACGACCTCGACAGCAGACGGCAACGTCAAGGAGACCCAATGCAAGAAGTCCTTCCCGAAGGCGGCGTGATCCGCAAACTGTGGATCGGCGAGACCGCGAAATACCGCGAACATGTGCTGCGTCTCGACCCCGAAAGCCGGCGCGCCCGTTTCGCCGGCGGCGTATCCGACGATTTCGTCCGCACTTACATCGACACGACCGCCGGCCTCGATGCCATCGTGCACGGCTTCTTCGTCGGCGACACGATGCGCGGCGCCGCGGAATTGCGGGCGCTGGGCACAGGCTTCCCGGGCCAGGCCGAGGCGGCGATCAGCGTCGAGAAGCCGTGGCAGAGCCACGGCGTCGGCTCGGCGCTGCTTCGCCGCACGCTCCTTGCCGCGCGCAACCGCGGCTACCGGCTTCTGCACATGGCGTGCCTTGCCGAGAACCGCCGCATGCAGCAGCTCGCGCGCAAATTCGACGCCGAGCTGTCGTTCGATTTCGAAAGCGTCATCGGCGAAGTCGAGTCCTCGCGCCCGACGCCGCTGTCGCTGATGCGCGAATTGATGTCCGACAGCCACGGCTTCGCCACGGCGATGCTCGATCTGCAATCGCGCATGCTGCGCGCTTGATGTTCATCCTCCCCAGCAGGGGGAGGGTGCCCGCGAGCGAACGAAGCGAGTGAAAACGGCGGGTGGGGAAGTTCAACCCCACCCCGACTTCGCTTCGCTCGTCGACCCTCCCCCCGCGGGAGAGGGTGAATTGCGCGCCCAGCCCAGCCTGGTCGCGGCCAGCGGATAGGCTTCTTCGGCGATGTAGGGACCGCCGCCGACCGAGGCGCGTGACGAGAACAGCACGAAGCGCGACACTTCGAAGCTTGCGGAACGGTAATGGCCGCGGGCGGCGAGATAGTCGGCGACCTCGTGGCTCGAGGAATCGCGCAGCCGCGCCAGCGTGATATGCGGCGTATATTTGCGGCCTTCCGGATCCAGGCCGAGCCGCTGCAACAGCCGGTCGTGCTCGGCCTGCAGTTCCATCAAGGCCGGCACCGGCGAAACGGCGGCGACCACCGCGCGCGGCTTGCGGCCGCCGAACGACGACAGCCCGTCCAGCCGCAGTTCGAACGGCCCGCGATGCACGCGTCCCAACAGGCCGGCGATATCGTGTGCCAGCGCGTCGTCGATATCGCCGATGAAGCGCAGCGTGAGGTGATAATTCTCGGGATCGATCCAGCGCGCCCCGGGCAGACCGCCGCGCATCATGGCCAACGACCGGGCGACCGACGGTGGAATTTCGAGACCGGTGAACAAGCGGGGCATGACTGACTCCGGCTCGTGGTCGGTGATTCGTCACAGTTCGCAGAATGCGGGGATCGTCGCGCCGGCGCAACCCTCACGACGGTTTTTGCGGGCGGACCTTTTGCGCGCGGACCTGGGCGACGAGTTCTTGCACCGTCGGCAAGATGCGGCGGACGATCGCATCGACGCCCGCCGCGTTCGGATGCAAACCGTCCGCCTGCAAAAGCGCAAGATCGCCGGCGACCCCGTCGAGGAAGAACGGATAATAGATGGTGCCATATTTGGTCGCCAGCGCGGGAAAGATGCTCTCGAAGACCTTGCCGTAATCGGCGCCGAGATTCGGCGCTGCGCGCATGCCGCACAACATGACGGTGATGTGACGCGCCGCGAGCCGGCTTAAGATCGCATCGAGTGCGTTGCGCGTCACTTCAGGCTTGATCCCGCGCAGCATGTCGTTGGCGCCGAGCTCGAGGATCACGGCGTCGGTGCCCTCCGGCACCGACCAATCGAGCCGCGCCAAGCCGTCCGAGGCGGTGTCGCCGGAAACCCCGGCATTGGCGACCGCTGCCGCAATACTTTGCGCGTCGAGTGCCGCTTGCAGCCGCGCCACGAAACCTTCATTCACCGGCAACCCGTAGCCCGCCGCCAGCGAATCGCCGAGCGCGACGAGATGGACGTTCGCGGCCGCACCGGCCGCCGGCGCTTGCGCCGCAGCCATTGTTCCGGCGACCAGCGCCGCGCTAAAGACTGCGGCGATTTGGCATAGCCCGCGCCGCCACCCATATGACAGCGCGGGGCATCGCTCTCGTGGCAGAGATGGGCCGGTCGAAGGCATGAACGACATCGCGGGGCATCCTTTCGGCAACGACGCTATCGCGCTGCGCGGCGTCAATCTGTCGCTCGGCCGCGCTGCGGCCCGCGTCCATATCCTGCGCGACATCGACTTGAATATAGGTCGCGGCGACGCGGTCGGCATGCTCGGCCCCTCGGGCTCCGGCAAGTCGACGCTGTTGATGGTGATGACCGGACTGGAACGGCCGGATGCCGGTTCGGTCATTGTCGCGGGCGAAGAGCTGCAACAGCTCGACGAGGACCGCCTCGCCCGCTTCCGCGGCAAGAATATCGGCATCGTGTTCCAGGCCTTTCATCTGATCCCGACCATGACGGCATTGGAAAATGTCGCAGTCCCGCTCGAACTCGCAGGCGCGGCCGATGCGGACGCGCGCGCCGAGCACGAGCTTGCAGCCGTCGGGCTCGGCCAACGCCTGCACCACTATCCGGCCCAGTTGTCGGGCGGCGAACAACAGCGCGTCGCGCTGGCGCGCGCGCTGGCGCCCAATCCGGCCATCATCGTCGCCGACGAGCCGACCGGCAATCTGGACGAGTCGACCGGGCGCGAGATCATCGAGCTTCTGTTCCGGGGCCATAGCGAGCGCGGCACGACGCTCGTGCTGGTCACCCACGACACCGCGCTGGCGCAGCGCTGCGATCGCGTGTTGCACATGCGCTCCGGGCGGATCGCCCCCTCCCTACCCTCCCCGGCTCCATGACGAGAACCGCGCGCATCCCGCTCGGCCTCAAGCTCGCCTATAGCGCGTTCATGGCGGTGCTGGTGCCGGTCTACTGGCACTATTACGGACCGACGAGTTTTCTCTATTTCTGCGACGTGGCGCTCATTTTCACATTGATCGCGCTCTGGTCGGAGAATGCCTTGCTCATCTCGATGTGCGCCGTCGGAATATTGGTGCCGCAAGCGATCTGGGTGATCGATTTTCTCCTCAATGCCGCCGGCCTCCCGCTCACCGGCATGACCGACTATATGTTCGACGCCGACCGCTCGCTGTTGCTGCGGTTGTTGTCGTTGTTTCACGGCTGGCTGCCGTTCCTGCTGGTCTATCTGGTCTGGAAGATCGGCTATGATCGGCGTGCCCTGCCGTCTTGGACCGGCCTTGCCTGGGCGCTCCTGTTCATCTGTTTCTTCCTGATGCCGCCGCCGGCGCCCTATCCCGGACTGACGCCCGTCAACATTAATTACGTGTTCGGCTTGAGCGACCATGCGGCACAAAACTTCGTGCCGCCCGCGGTCTGGTTCTTAGGCCTGTTGATCGGACTGCCGCTCGTCGTATTCGCGCCGACGCATTTCCTGCTGGCGCGCATCATGCCGGAGGCGGCTTGATGTTGGCGCCGACGCAGCAGCCGAACCGGCCACTTTCGGCGCGCTTTGCGCTTCGTTTTGCCTGGCGCGAATTGCGCGGCGGCGTGCGCGGCTTCGGCGTTTTCATCGCCTGCATCGCGCTCGGCGTCATGGCGATTGCCGGCGTCGGCTCGATGGCCGCGAGCCTCAACGACGGCATCGCCAGCGCCGGACGCGTGATCCTGGGCGGCGACATCGCCTTTGCCCTCATCCAACGCGAAGCGAGTGCGGCCGAGCGCGCGTTTCTCGATGCCCATGGCGCGGTATCGGTGGCAGCCAATCTGCGGGCGATGGCGCGCGCGCAGGTTCCCACCGCTCCCCCGCAGGCGGGGCAGACCAAGGACGGCACGGCGCTCGTCGAGCTCAAGGCGGTCGACGACAACTATCCCTTGTTCGGCGCGGTAGGGACCGAGCCGGCGATGCCGCTTCGCGCTTTGTTCGCGGACCGCGCGGGCACGTTCGGCGCCGCTGTCGATCCGGCGCTGTTGGCGCGACTCGATCTGAAAACCGGCGACCGTATCGGCATCGGCACAGCCACGATCGAATTGCGCGCGGCGCTGACCGGCGAACCCGACAAGCTCGCCGGTGGCATCGGGCTCGGGCCGCGCGTCCTCATCAGCGAGGCAGCGTTGCGCGCCACCGGCCTGCTGCAACCCGGCAGCCTGGTGCGCTGGCAATACCGGCTGCGCCTGCCACCAGGGCAATCGAGCGACGGCGCGGTGGCGGCGCTGCAAAAGGACGCCGAGGCGCAGTTCCCCGACGCCGGTTGGGAAGTCCGCACCCGCATGAAGGCCTCGCCGCAACTCGAGCGCAGTGTCGAGCGCTTCACCCAGTTCCTCACGCTGGTCGGCCTGACCACGCTTCTGGTCGGCGGTGTCGGCGTCGCCAACGCGGTCGCGAGCCATCTCGCGCGCAAGCGCGACGTGATCGGGACAATGAAAGCGCTCGGCGCCACCGGCGGCGGCATCTTCGCAATTTACTGTACCGAGATCGTGTTGGTCGCGCTGATCGCCGCCGGCATCGGGGCTGTGCTCGGCGCCGCGCTACCGTTTGCGATCACCTGGGGGTTCGGCGCTATCATTCCGCTGCCAGTTGAGCCTTCGCTTCATCCGGGCGTGCTGGCGCTTGCCGTGGGCTATGGCTTGCTCACGGCGCTCGCCTTTGCGCTATGGCCGCTCGGCCGTGCCCACGATATTTCGGTGTCGATGCTGTTCCGCGACCGGATCGCGTCGGAACGAAATTGGCCGCGGTTGCGCTACGTCGTCGCCACCGCGGCGATCGTCGCCATACTCGCGGCGCTGGCGGTGTTCACGACCTACGACCGTCGCGTCGCGGTGTTTTTCGTCATCGCGGCGGCGGCGGTTTTCCTGTTGCTGCGGCTGGTCGCGATGCTGACCATGTGGCTTGCGCGCTCGGCGCCGCGCCAGCGCTCGACGATCCTGCGGCTGGCCATCGCCAATATCCACCGCGCCGGCGCGCTGACCCCAAGCATCATGCTCTCGCTGGGCTTAGGGCTTGCGCTCCTGGTCACGGTGGTCGAGATCGACGGCAATCTGCACCGCGAATTCGCGGCGGCACTGCCCGAGCACGCGCCGTCGTTTTTCTTCCTCGATATCCCGGCGGCGGATGCCGATCGCTTCGACGGCTTCGTCAAGCGCGCGGCGCCGGGTTCGGCCGCCGAGCGCGTGCCGATGCTGCGCGGGCGCATCGTCGCGGCGAACGGCGTAGCGGCCGACGATCTCAAGCCCGCCGCGGGATCGCGCTGGGTGCTCCGCGGCGACCGCGGCATCACTTACGCCAAGGCCGTGCCGGCCGGCTCGCGCATCGTCGCCGGAACCTGGTGGAGTCCCGATTATTCCGGCGAACCGCTGGTCTCGCTCGAGAGCCGAACGGCGCACGATCTCGATTTGGCGCTCGGCGACACCATCACCGTCAACGTCCTCGGCCGCACTGTGACGGCACGGATCGCCAATCTGCGCGCCGTCGATTGGGAGAATCTCGGCATCAACTTCGTCCTGGTGTTTTCGCCCGGCACCTTCGACGCCGCCCCGCACAGCGATATCGCGACGCTGACTTTTGCCGACGGCGGCATGCTTGCCGAGGAGACCGCGCTCATCAAGGCGCTGGCCGACGCTTTTCCGTCCGTCACCGCCGTGCGCGTCAAGGATGCACTCGATGCGGTCGACAGCCTGGTCGGCAAGCTCGTGCTCGGGCTGCGCGGCGCGAGTTCGATCACCTTGATCGCGGCAGCCCTGGTGCTCGGCGGCGCGCTCGCGGCGGGCCAGCGCTACCGGGTCTATGACGCCGTGGTGCTGAAAACGCTCGGCGCGACCCGCGCCCGGCTCACCGCCGCCTATGCCGTGGAATATCTCTTGATCGGCCTGGCGACCGTCGCCTTTGCCGTGGCGGCAGGCTCCCTCGCCGCCTTTCTCGTGGTGACGCGGCTGATGGAGTTTCCGTTCGTCTTCGTAGCCGGCGAAGCCGTGGGCACCGCGATCGTCGCGCTATTGGTCACTGTCGTACTCGGCCTTGCCGGCACTTTCTCGGCGCTGAGCCGTAAGCCCGCCGAGGTGCTGCGGAATCTCTAATCGCCGTTCGCAAAAATACTCGCCGTTAAGCACCATGAATGTTTTGTAACCCTTGCAAAATATGGCGTCGCACCCATCTGGCGCGGGCTCGGCTTTCGCACTAGATTCCAGCCACTCAGTCTTTCGGCGTTCGCCGAACGCCAACCCGGCCAAGCGCCGGACCAACCCAGGGGTATTGTCCATGTCCGACTTCGATCGGAATTTCGCGACCGCCAGGACCGGCTACCGCACGGACCAGGTCACGATCGATGCGGGTCTGCGCGCGCACATGATCCGCGTCTACAACTACATGACCGCCGGCGTGGCGCTGACCGGGCTGGTGGCCTGGCTCGCATTCTCGGCCGCCGTCACGCAAGTCGGCGGTTCGCTCGAACTGACCTCGTTCGGCCACGCCATCTTCCAGAGCCCGCTGATGTGGGTCCTGGTGCTGGCGCCGCTCGGGCTCGTCTTCGCCTTGAGCTTCGGCATCAACCGGCTGTCGGCGTCGACCGCGCTGACGCTGTTCTTCGTCTATGCCGGACTGCTCGGCCTGTCGCTGGCGTCGATCTTTCTGGTCTACACCGGCACCTCGATCACCCGCGTGTTTTTCATCTCCGCCGCGACCTTCGGCGCGATGAGCCTGTACGGCTACACCACCCAGCGCGATCTGACCGGCGTCGGCTCGTTCATGTTCATGGGGCTGATCGGCATCATCATCGCCAGCCTGGTCAACATGTTCCTGCATTCGACCGGGCTCGATTGGGCGATTTCGATGATCGGCGTTCTCGTCTTCGTCGGGCTCACCGCCTACGACACGCAGCGGATCAAGGAAATGTATTCGCCGATGGACGACGGCACGATCGCCGGCCGCAAGGCGGTGATGGGCGCGCTGTCGCTCTATCTCGACTTCATCAACCTGTTCCTGATGCTGCTGCGGATGTTCGGCGACCGCCGCTGAACCAGCGCATCAATCTGGATCGAGCGCCCCGGGCCGAACACCCGGGGCGTTTTCTTTTGCGTCGTTTTCTTTTGCGTTCTGGCGTTTTCTGCCATCTTTGCCGGCGACGATGAGAAACTTGACGATCCGGCCCGCCGGGCCACCAGATATCGCCGCCATCACCCGCATCTATGCCGACGCCGTCGCGCATGGCACGGCATCGTTCGAGCTCGATCCGCCCGACGAAGCGGAGATGGCGCGCCGCCAACGGGCGTTGCTCGCGGACGGCTATCCCTACCTGGTCGCCGTAAGCGAAGGCGAGATCGCGGGCTACGCCTATGTCGGGCCCTACCGGGCGCGGCCGGCCTACCAATGGTGCGTCGAGGACTCGATCTATCTCGCGCCGGCCTTTCACCGCCGGGGGATCGGCAAGCTTCTCCTGGCGCGCCTCATGGAGGAGACCGAGCGGCGCGGCTTCCGCCAGGTGATCGCGGTGATCGGCGATTCGGCGCAGGTCGCGTCGATCGCGCTGCATGCCGCCACGGGTTTTACCATGGTCGGCACGCTGCGCGCAGTCGGCTTCAAGCACGGCAAATGGCTCGACACCCCGCTGATGCAGCGTGCGCTCGGCGACGGCGATACGACGCCGCCTTGACCGTCTGCGTGTCCCGGACGCGGTGCGGCGCCCGGGAAGTGGCGTAATCCTAGCCCGCCACCACGCGCAGCGTGCGGTCGAGCGCGCCCAGCACCCGGTCGAGTTCATGACCGCGGCGCAGGATATGGCCGGTCGCCGAAATCACGCTATAGGCCCCCTGGCGGCGGCCCAGTCGCAGATTCTTCTCGATGCGGTAGATCGGCATTTCGGAAGCGCGGCGGAAGACCGAGAATACCGCGCGATCCTTGAGGAAATCGATGGCGTAATCGCGCCACTCGCCGGCGGCGACCTTGCGGCCATAAAGCCTGAGAATGCGGTCGAGCTCGCGTCGGCTGAAGGTAACTTCGCTGGCGGGGACGGGCGAACGTTGCTCGCCCCCGCGCCACGCGCTTGGATCGGCTTCGCCGAAATCCATACGGCGCCTCCTATGTCATTTGTCCCGTGTCATTGAAGCTTCATGATCGCGCCGGAACGACGCGCCGGCAAGCCCCTCACGCGCGGCAAATGGGCCACCAAATGAGATGCCGGGGTGCACAGCGGACCGGACGGGTGCGGCATTTTTGCCAGGCCCCATCACGGTATTGTTAAGAGAATCATAATAGCGCCCTATTTCGGCCCACCACGCGCCAAGCTAAGATGACAACCAGTAGCCTGTTGCCTCAAGGCCCGGTTCGGATCGCGTTCCGGATTCCTCAGCCCCCCAGCCCCCCGGGGCGCGGACGGATCGGGCCAGAGGCAGCAGCGCCAGGGTAAGGGTCGCCGCCTGAACAAAGGGCGTCAGACTGAACCTGGTGGGTAAGGTTCCCTCCCCCCAAAAATTCCATTGCGGAATCCTTCAGGTCGGCCCGACGCCGGCCTTTTTTGTTGAGCGCGTTTTTTGGGACAGGGGCGACGAGTCCCGCTATTGCAGCGGCAGATAGGCAGCGCCCAGGATGATGCCGGGTTTGTCGTGGCTGCCTTCCTGGACCAGCACCGCGGCAGCGTCGACATCGTCGGCCTTGAGCTGCGCGATCGGAACAGTCCACGTCGACTTTGCGCCGGACCAGTCGCCAAGCTTGACCCAGCTGCGCACGACATTGTGGTAGGTGACGGTGCGGCCGCGATTTTCGCCGCGGCCGATAGCGACCGGCATGGCCTTGGCGAGCGGGCACAGCCAGACTTCGCCGGCGCCATGCTCGTTCTCCGCCGACTCGACCTGAATATTCAAACTTTGCACGGGCGACGCAGCGCCGCCCAACGACAGCAGCACCGGCACCGACATCGCGCCCGCTCTTTGATCGCTCTGCGCGATGGCGCGCTCGACGGCGGCGCGGTCGCTGCCGAGCACATGCGTTGAGCCATTGACCACGATCTGCGGCGTATAGACTTGGCGGTCGCCGCGCAGATGCGCATAGGCGCGCTGCCGCGCCGAATCTCCCGGACTGGCGAGCGTGTCCTTCCAACCGAGATAATCCCAATAATCGATCGGAAGGCTGAGCGCGACCAGCGACGGATCGGCCGCCAATTCGCCCAACAGCTTATCGGCGGCGGGACAGGACGAGCAGCCCTGGCTGGTGAACAGTTCGAGCAGCGCCCGCGGCTCGCCGGCATGCGCCACAACGAAACTCGCAACCAGAAGACCCGCGACGAGGGATGCCGACGCGAAACGGCGACGCAGCATTCCGACCTCCACCCCCGCGATCCCTCGGATACGTGAAGGCGCCATTCCTAGCGTCCGCACCAGTCACCTGCCACTCACTTCGCAGTGAGGCAAGTAAGCCTACACCAGAGCTTACGCGGCAACCTTCGCGGAACGGTTAAGCCGCGAGCCGGCGCAGCACGTATTGCAGGATGCCGCCGTTGCGGTAGTAATCGAGTTCGTCGGCGGTATCGATGCGGCAGATCAACGGCACCCGCTTGAGCCCGCCGTCCGACGCGATGATTTCGGCTTGCAGGCGTTGATGCGGCTTGAGATCGCCGTGCAGGCCGCGGATCGTCACCAGCTCGTCGCCCTTCAGCCCGAGCGTCTGCCACGAGGTGCCCTCTTCGAACACCAGCGGCACCACGCCCATGCCGACCAGATTGGAGCGATGGATGCGCTCGAAGGACTGCGCGACCACGGCGCGGACGCCGAGCAGGACCGAGCCTTTCGCCGCCCAATCGCGCGACGAGCCGGTGCCGTATTCCTTACCGGCGAACACGACGAGCGGCACGTTCTCGGTCTTGTAGCGCATCGCGGCGTCGTAGATCGTCATGCGCTCTCGCGACGGATAATGGATGGTGAAGCCGCCTTCGACGCCGGGCACCATCTGGTTCTTGATGCGGATATTGGCGAAGGTGCCGCGCATCATCACCTGGTGATTGCCGCGGCGCGTGCCGTACTGGTTGAAGTCCTTCGGCCGAACCTGATGGTCGCGCAGATATTCGCCGGCCGGGCTTTCTTCCTTGATCGATCCGGCCGGCGAGATGTGGTCGGTCGTGATCGAGTCGAGGAACAGGCCGAGGACGCGAGCATCGACGATATCCTCGATCGGCTGGCCCTTTTTCTCCATGCCTTCGAAGTAGGGCGGGTTCTGTACATAGGTGGAACGATCGTCCCATTTGAACGTCAGCCCGCCCGGCACGGTGATCTTGCGCCAGTTGGTGTCGCCCTTGAACACGTCGCCGTATTTCTTCGTGAACATCTGTTTGGTGATGTTCTTGCGAACGAAGGCGCCGATCTCGCGATTCGACGGCCAGATATCGCGCAGATAGACCTTGCGGCCCTTCTGGTCGGTGCCGAGCGGCGCCTTGGCGATGTCGATTTGCATCGAGCCGGCGAGCGCATAGGCGACGACGAGCGGCGGCGAGGCCAGATAGTTGGCGCGCACATCGGCATTGACGCGGCCCTCGAAATTGCGATTGCCGGAAAGCACCGCGGCCGCCACCAGATCGTTCTTGTTGATCGCCTCGGAAATCTCCTCCGGCAGCGGGCCCGAATTGCCGATGCAGGTGGTGCAGCCGAAGCCGACCAGATTGAAGCCGAGCGCATCGAGATACTTCTGCAGCCCCGATTTTTGAAAATACTCCTCGACAACCTGGGACCCAGGCGCCAGCGAAGTCTTGACCCACGGCTTCACCGTGAGCCCCTTCTCCACCGCCTTCTTGGCGAGCAAGCCGGCCGCCATCATCACGCTCGGATTCGACGTATTGGTGCAGGACGTGATCGCCGCGATCACCACGTCGCCATGGCCGAGCGTATGGTCGCGGCCCTGGACCGGAACGCGCTTGTCCATCTCGGCCGATTTGCCGAATTCCTTGTCCATGGACTGGGCGAATCCGCTCTTGACCTCCTTGAGCGGCACGCGGTCCTGCGGGCGCTTAGGCCCGGCGAGCGACGGCTCGATCGAGCCCAGTTCGAGCTTGAGCACCTCGGTGAACACCGGGTCCTGGGTATTCTTGGTCCGATACATGCCCTGCGCCTTGGCATAGGCAACGACCAGCGCGACGCGGTCCGCGGCACGGCCGGTATCGCGCAGATACTTGATGGTGTCGTCGTCGATCGGGAAGAAGCCGCAGGTCGCGCCATATTCCGGCGACATATTGCCGAGCGTGGCGCGGTCGGCGAGCGTCAGATTGGTGAGGCCCGGGCCGAAATATTCGACGAATTTGCCGACCACGCCGCGCTTGCGCAGCATCTGGGTGACGGTGAGCACCAGATCGGTCGCGGTGATGCCTTCCTTGAGCTTGCCGTTCAGCCGCACCCCGATCACTTCGGGCAGCAGCATCGAATAGGGCTGGCCGAGCATCGCCGCTTCCGCCTCGATGCCGCCGACGCCCCAACCGAGCACGGCGAGGCCGTTCACCATGGTGGTGTGCGAATCGGTGCCGACCAGCGTGTCCGGATAGGCGAGTTCGGTCGCCACCGTCTTGCCGTCCGGGAACTTGATCTTGTTCTTCGCCGTCCACACCGTCTGCGACAGGTATTCAAGATTGACCTGGTGGCAGATGCCGGTGCCGGGCGGCACGACGCGGAAATCCTCGAACGAGCGCTGCGCCCATTTCAGGAACCGGTAGCGTTCCTGGTTCTGCTTATATTCCTCCTCGACGTTCTTCTTGAAGGAGTCCTTGTGGCCGAAGAAATTCACCGCCACCGAATGGTCGATGACCAGATCCACCGGCACCAGGGGGTTGATCTTTTTCGGCTCGCCGCCGAGATGGCCCATCGCGTCCCGCATGGCGGCGAGGTCGACCACCGCCGGTACCCCGGTAAAATCCTGCATCAACACGCGCGCCGGCCGGAACGCGATTTCGCGGTCCGACGACTTGGTCTTGAGCCATTGCGCGACGGCCTGGATATCCTGCTTGGTCACCGAGCGGCCGTCTTCGTTCCGCAGGAGATTTTCCAAGAGGACCTTGAATGAGAAGGGCAGCCGTGAAATGCCCTTCAGCCCGTTCTTCTCCGCCACGGGGAGGCTGTAATACGCGTAGGTCTTGGAGCCGACCTTGAGCGGACGGAGGCACTTGAAGCTATCGAGCGAATTCATGACTTTTTTCCATCCTGCCGGCAGGGCGCCGGCGCAAATCGAAGGGCCAATGCTTGCCGAAACAGGGATCGCCGAAACAGGGCCAATCCCCCTCCTCTTCCAACCCCGCTCGCGGGGAGGGAAAAGGAGCAGGAAATCGAACGTGGCAGGCGTCACCGGCGCGCCGCAGTTCGACCAGCGGGCTTATAGGGTCTTTTCAAGACTTGTGCCAGTTCAACAAAGAATAGTCCGATAACATGCTACGCATGGCGTATCCGGGATTGGATTGATGCGGCTCACCGCTGTCGACCTGCACTGTCACCGCGGCGGCCGCGACGTTTTCGCCGGCGTGAGCTTTACCGTCGCCTCCGGCGAGGCATTGACCATCGTGGGCAAGAACGGTGCCGGAAAATCGACGCTTCTGCGCACCGTCATCGGGCTCCTGCGCCTGACGCGCGGCCGCCTGACGCTCGACGGCGGCGACCCCGAGCTGACGATCGCCGAGCAGGCCCATTATCTCGGCCATCAGGACGCCCTGAAGCCGTCGCTCTCGACTGCCGAGAATTTGACCTTCTGGGCCGGTTTTCTCGGCGGCCACCGATCGATCGATGTCGGCGGGACGCTGGAGGCCGTGGGGCTCGGCGCGCTCGCGGGTTTGCCAGCGGGCTATCTGTCCGCCGGACAACGCCGCCGGCTGTCGATCGCGCGGCTCGTTGCCGTCAAGCGCCCGATTTGGCTGCTCGACGAGCCGACCAGCGCGCTCGACAGCGCCGCGCAGCAGCGGCTGGCCGGGCTGATGCAAGGGCATCTTGCCGGCGGCGGCATGATTTTGGCGGCAACCCATGGGCCGATCGGGCTCGCCAGGACCGAGGAACTGCGGCTCGATCAAACGACGCCCTCCGCTCCCGTGGCACAGGATCGGGACGAAGCGGCACAGGACGGACCATGACACCTCTTAGCGCCATTCTGGTCCGTGACATGCGTATCGCCGTGCGCGTCGGCGGCGGCGCGCTGATGGGCGTTCTGTTCTTCCTGCTCGTAGTCACGCTCACGCCTTTTGCGATCGGACCGGACCTGGCGCTGCTCAAGCGCATCGGCCCGGCGATCCTCTGGCTCGCGGCGCTGTTGGCGAGCCTCCTGGCGCTCGACCGGCTGTTTACCAGCGATCACGACGACGGCTCGCTCGATCTCATCCTCATGGGCACGGCGCCGCTCGAACTCGTGGTGGCGATGAAAGGCATTGCCCATTGGCTTACCACCGGCCTGCCGCTGGTATTGGCAGCGCCGCTGATCGGCTTGTTCCTCAATCTCGACGCGCCGGCCGAATTGGCCTTGGTGCTCACGCTCCTGGTCGGCACGCCGGCGCTGACCTTTATCGGCCTGATCGGCGCCGCCATCGCAGTCACCTTGCGGCGCGGCGGTCTCCTTCTTGCCGTCATCGTGCTGCCGCTGACGGTTCCGGTGCTGATTTTCGGCGTCGGCGCCGCCAATGCCGCGGTCATCGGGCCGGTCTCGTTTGGAACGCCGTTCACCGTTCTGTGCGCGCTGACGCTCGCCAGCCTCGTGGTCGGGCCATTTGCCGCCGCCGCCGCCCTGCGGCAGGAGATGGAGTAGGCAACCCGGTCATGCAAAAGTGACGGCGGGCCCGGCCGGCCGGGTTGTGCTGGCGGCTGCGAATGGACTAGGAAGCGGGTGCAATTGGACCTTGCCGATGGCCTTCCTCGATTTCGCCAATCCGACGCGGTTTTTGCGCCTCGCCAATCCCGCCATTCCGTGGCTTGGCGGCGTCACGCTGCTCGTCTTCGCTTTCGGCATCGATCAGTCCATGCTGGCGCCGGACGATTACCAGCAGGGCGCCACCGTCAAGATCATGTTCCTGCACGTGCCGTCGGCATGGCTCGGCATGCTGGGCTGGGGCGTGATGACGGTCGCCTCCCTTGGTACCTTGGTTTGGCGGCATCCGCTGGCCGACGTCACGGCCAAGGCCGCCGCCCCGATCGGGGCTGCCTTTACGCTTCTGTGTCTCGTCACCGGATCGCTGTGGGGACGCCCCGAATGGGGCACCTATTGGGTCTGGGATGCGCGGCTCACCTCCGAGCTGATCCTGTTGCTGCTCTATCTCGGCGTCATCGCCTTGTGGCGCACGGTCGACGATCCGTCGCGCGCCGCCCGCGCCGCCGCCATCCTCACTCTGGTCGGCGCCATCGATCTGCCGATCATCAAATTCTCGGTCGAATGGTGGAATACGCTGCACCAGGGCTCCTCGGTGTTCCGTCTCGGCGGTTCGACCATCGATGCGACGATCCTCATCCCGCTCTTCCTCATGGCGGCGGCATTCACGCTGTTGTTCGTGACGCTCCTCTTGGCGGCGATGCGCAACGAGATTTTGCGGCGCCGGGTGCGGACGCTGCACCTGATGCAAGCGAGCGCGGCGAGCTGACCATGGGGGCGACCGCACATCTCGATTTCATCGCGGCGGCCTATGTCGCCGCCGTGATCATTGTCGGGGCCCTGATCGCCTGGGTCACGCTCGATTACCGCGCGCAGCAGCGCACGCTTGCCGCACTCGAGGACCAGGGCGTGACCCGCCGCTCCGCCTCGACACGTGCCGACCGGGCGATCGACCGGGCCAAACAGGCCGCGGAGGAACAGGCATGAGCGCGGTTGCGAACGAGAACAGCCAGGGGCGCCGGCGCCGGATCATCGTGCTCGCGCCGCTCGTCCTTTTTCTCGGCCTCTCGGCCTTGTTCTTGTTCCGATTGTACAGCGGCGATCCTTCGACGATTCCTTCGGCGCTGATCGGCCATCCGGCGCCGCAAACGCCGCTGCCGCCGGTCGCGGGTCTTGAGCGCAATGGCGCGCCGCTTCCCGGCCTCGACCCCGCGAATTTCAAGGGGGCGGTGACGGTCGTCAACGTCTGGGCGTCGTGGTGCGTGCCGTGCCGCGACGAGGCGCCGATGTTGATGCAACTGGCGCGGGACTCGAGGGTCCACCTCATCGGCATCAATTACAAGGACGAAGCCGACAATGCGCGGCGTTTCCTCGGCCGTTTCGGCAATCCCTATGCCGCCGCGGGCGCCGACCAGAACGGCCGCGCCGGGATCGAATGGGGCGTCTACGGCGTACCGGAAACCTTCGTGGTCGGCCGCGATGCGCGCATCGCCTACAAGCTCGTCGGACCGATCACGGACGACAATTTCGGTACCGTGCTCAAGCCGCAGATCGAGAAGGCGCTCGCGCCGGGGTCGTAGCTGTCATTCCGGGGCCGCGCGAAGCGCGGTGCCCGGAATCCATACCCACAGGTCAGCGAATATGGATTGCGGACTTGCCACCAGCCAAGTCGGCTACTGCCGACTTGGCCATTCACCTGCCGATCTCGGGTAAACCCGAGATCGGTGGCAATCCGGAATGACTGCCTCCCTACTCCGCCGGCTCTGCCGCGTATTTCTTCAACAGCGGCATTTGCAGCGCGCCGAACAGGAAGGTCAGCGGCATCACGCCGAAGACCTTGAAGTCGACCCATAGATCGGTCGACGCATTGCGCCAGACGATTTCATTGAGCACCGCCAGCACCAGGAAGAAGATCGCCCAGCGCCAGGTCAGCTTGCGCCAGCCCTCGTCGGTCAGGTGAAAGAGCGAATCGAAGACGATGCCCAACAACGGCTTGTTGAAGTAAAGCCCGCCGATCAACACGGCGCCGAACAGCGCATAGATGATGGTCGGCTTGACCTTGATGAAGGTCGCATCGTGCAGAATGAGCGTGAGGCCGCCGAACACGACGACGACGATCGCGGTGACGACCGGCATGATCGCCACCTGTCGCGTCAACACGTAGGCGACGACGAGCGCGGCGAGGACCGCCACCATGAACGACGCGGTGGCGACGAAGATCCCGTAATGCGAATTGGCGAAGAAGAACAATAAGAGCGGCCCGAGGTCGAGCACGAGCTTGAGCATCGGGTTGAGCTGCGGTTTTGTTGTCATTGTCATGATGAGGCGTGTGTAACGTGATCGGGGTTTTCACTCAATCCGGCGATGGCGCGGCCGAAATCGCGCGCCGAGAACGGCGCCAGGTCGTCGATGCCCTCGCCGACGCCGATGAAGTGAACCGGCACCGCGAATTTCGCCGCGATGGCAACGAGGATGCCGCCGCGCGCGGTGCCGTCGAGCTTGGTCATCGCAAGGCCGGTGACGCCGACCGCCTTCTGGAAAATCTCGACCTGCGACAAAGCGTTCTGCCCGACGGTGGCGTCGAGCACCAAGAGCACCGCATGCGGCGCCGAGGCGTCGAGTTTCTTGATCACGCGCACGATCTTCTGCAATTCTTCCATCAGTTCGGTGCGGTTCTGCAACCGGCCGGCGGTATCGACCAAGAGAACATCGGTGCCGCTCGCTTTGGCCGCGGCCAGAGCATCGTAGGCGAGGCCGGCCGGGTCGCTGCCCGCCGACCGCGCCATGAAGGCTGAGCCGCTGCGCTCCGCCCAGATCTTGAGCTGCTCGATGGCCGCGGCGCGGAAGGTATCGCCGGCGGCGAGCATGACGCTATGCCCTTCGCCGCGCAATTTGGCCGCAAGCTTGCCGATGGTCGTGGTTTTGCCGGAGCCGTTGACGCCGGCGACCAGGATGACGAAGGGCTTCTTTGCCGCGTCGATGACAAGCGGCTCTGCCACCGCGACCAACGCCTTCTCGACCTCCGCCGCGACCACGGCCTTGACCTCGTCAGGCGTGATCGATGCGTTGTGGCGGCCCTCGCCGAGCGCCGTGACGATGCGCGCCGCGGTATCGAGACCGAGATCGGCGCGAACCAGCGCATCCTCGATCTCGGCGAGCGTCGCCTCGTCGAGCCGGCGCTTGGTGACGAGATCTGTGATCGCGGCGAGCGCCGACGAGCTGCGCTTGAGCCCGCCGGCGAGGCGCTGCCACCATTTTCCGGGCGCTTCGATGGTGTTTTCAGTTGGACTGTCTTGCATGGGACGCCCGTGATAGCGGTTTCGTCATGACCCCGAAAGAGATGACCCCGGAACAGATGGTGGCGCGGCTGCTTTATCGCGACGGGCTGATGCTGGTGATCGACAAGCCGGCCGGAATTGCCGTTCACAACGGCCCGAAAGGCGGCGTGAGCCTTCAAGACCATTTTGAGGCTTTGCGTTTCGGCCTGCCAAGGGCGCCGGGGCTGGCGCACCGGCTCGACCGCGACACCTCCGGCTGCCTGGTGCTCGGCCGCCACCGCAAGGCGCTGGCGCAACTCGGCAAGCTGTTTCGGAACGGCGCCATCGGCAAAACCTACTGGGCCGTGGTCGAAGGCGCGCCGGACGCCGATGAAGGTCAAATCGACCTGCCGCTCGGTCGCCTCGACGCGAACATCGGTTGGTGGATGAAGCACGACCCCGATGGCCAGCCGGCGCTGACGAAGTGGAAGGTGATGGGACGCTGTTCCCCTCCCCCTTGTGGGGAGGGGTTAGGGGTGGGGGTCGGGACATTGACTTGGCTCGCGCTCGAACCTTTGACCGGGCGCACGCACCAGCTACGGGTCCATTGCGCCGAAATGGGCTGGCCTATCCTGGGCGACGCGGTCTATGGCAACGCGCCGCGCAGCGGCGGTTCGCCGCTGCATCTGCATTCCCGCGAAATCGTGGTGCCGCTCTACAAGAACCGCGCGCCGATCAAGCTCACCGCGCCGGTGCCCGAGCATTTGCGCGAACGATTGGCGCTGTGCGGCTGGGAGGGCGAGCCGAAATCCGCGGCAGCGGAGTGACGCCTCACGCCGCCAGCAATTGCCGGCCGTCGTGACCAGCCATCGTCAGCGCGACGATCTTGCCCGGCTCGGCCGGCTCAGCGAGCAACACCTGAGTGAACTGCTCGGTGCGGCCGATCGACCGCGATTCGGCCAACACGCGCCGCGTCGCGCCGACCTCGCCGTCGAGATGGCGTCCGAGCGCCAGCGCGCCGCGCTCGCGCAGAAGCCGGGCGCGCTCTTTCACGACGGTACGGGGGAGCTGCGGCATGCGGGCCGCCGGCGTGCCGAGGCGCGGCGAGAACGGAAAGACATGGAGATGGGTCAGGCCGCATTCCTCGACCAGATCGAGCGAGCGGCGAAACATCGCGTCGGTTTCGGTCGGGAAGCCGGCGATCAGATCGGCGCCGAAAACCGTGTCCGGGCGCAAGCGGCGCAGCTCCCTGCAAAATGCGATCGCATCGGCCCGCAGGTGCCGCCGTTTCATGCGCTTGAGGATGAGGTCGTCGCCCGACTGCAGCGACAGATGCAGATGCGGCATCAGCCGGGCCTCGCCCGCGAAGGCATCGCGGAGATCGCGATCGGCCTCGACCGAATCGATCGACGACAGGCGCAGCCGCTTAAGCTGCGGCACGTGCTTGAGGATCTGCCTCACCAGCATGCCGAGGCGCGGCGTGCCCGGCAGGTCGGCGCCGTAGCTCGTGATGTCGACGCCGGTCAGCACAATCTCGCAATAACCGTTGGCGACGAGCCGGCGCACATCCTCGACCACGGCGCCCATCGGCACCGAGCGCGAATTGCCGCGGCCGAAAGGAATAATGCAGAAGGTGCAACGGTGATCGCAGCCGTTCTGCACCTGGACGAAGGCGCGCGTCTTGCCGGCGAAGCTGTCGACCAGATGCGGCGCGCTTTCCTTGACCGCCATGATATCGTTGACGAGCGCCTTTTGCGTTTCGTCGAGCGCGAACGCGGCGCGGGCGCGAGCCCAGCCCGCGGCGGAAAGCTTTTCCGCATTGCCGAGTACGCGGTCGGCCTCGGTCATGGCGACGAAAGTCTGCGGCTCGGTCTGCGCGGCGCAGCCGGTGACGACGATGGTCGCCTGCGGGCGCTCGCGACGCAGCGCCCTGATCGCCTGGCGGGCCTGACGCACCGCCTCGGCGGTCACGGCGCAGGTATTGACCACGACGGTGTCGGCAAAACCGGCGGTCTCGGCCTCGCGGCGGATCACTTCCGATTCGGCGGCATTGAGCCGGCAGCCGAAGGTGACGACTTCGACGCTCATCGTTCACGCCGCTCCCGCGCCGGCGAACAGAGCCGCATCGAAATGACCTTTGCGCTCGTATTCGACCGGCCCGGTCATCAGCACATGGTCGTCGCTTTCGCGCCATTCGATGGTGAGATCGCCGCCGGGCAGGCTGACCGTCACCTTGCGGCCGGCACGGCCCAGTCGCGCGGCGGCGACCGCTGCCGCGCAGGCTGCCGAACCGCACGCCTTGGTCAGTCCCGCGCCGCGCTCCCAGGTTCGAATCACGATGCGCTCGCGCGACGGCGTCGCGGCGAGCGTGATATTGGCGCGCTCGGGAAACATCGGATGGCACTCGAGCAACGGGCCGATCTTGGAAAGATCATAGGGCGCCGGATCCGCCACCCAGAAGATGGCATGCGGATTGCCCATGCTCACGACGGAAGGCGAATGCAGGATGGGCGCGCCGCGCGGCCCGATTTCGAGTTCGATCGCGCGGGTGTCGGCGAATTCCTGCGCCAGCGGAATCTGGTCCCAGCGAAAGCGCGGCCGCCCCATATCGACTGTGAACAGGCCGCCATCGGCGCGCCAGCACGGTATCACGCCGGCCGAAGTTTCGAATTTGAGCGCGGCGCGGCCGGTCTGTTCGCTGACCAGGGCTGCGACGCAACGCATGCCGTTGCCGCAGGCGCCGGCTTCTGAACCGTCATTATTGTAGATGCGAATCGATGCGTCGGTCGCCGCATCGCCACGCGGCGGATAAAGCGCCATGAGCTGGTCGTAGGGTTCGTGTTGCGCCGCCGCCCGTGCCTCGGCCGCGGCAATCGGCGCCGGCATACGGCGCAGATCGACGATGACGATCTCGTTGCCGAGGCCGTTCATTTTCACGAAGTCCCGGTTTGCCAATGCACCCACGAGAAAACCCGCAATACCGCCCGCAATAGAGCCCGAATGTGTGGACTTATATGAGGACTCGAAGGCGCGGCGCCAGTGGGCTGCGGCGCGGCTTGCGGTGACGGCATTTTGAGCAAGGCGGGATGGCGACGACGTGTTAAAGAATCACGGGGACGAGCGGTTATTGCGGCGGGGGGCGCGGCCGGCAGCGCCCGGTCGCCCTTTCAAGGAGAGCTCCACGGTGGGCGCAATTTTTTTCCGTCTGGTTCCGCGCGCCGCGATAGCGGGCGGCGCTGCGGCCTTGGCGCTTTGCTTCGCGGTGTCGGCGTCGCAACCGTCACTGGCGCAAAGTCCGGTGCAAACTCCGGCGCAATCCCCGCCGGCAGCCGCGCCGGCTACGCCCCCTGCGCCGGATGTTCCGGCGCAGCCCGGCGATGGCTTCGGCGAGGCCACCGCGCTCACCGCAAAAACCATCGTCTACATCAAGGGCACCGGCACCTGGGACAAAGCGTTCGACACGATCACCGGTTCGCTGAAGAAGATCAAAGCCTATCTCGACAAGGAAGGCATCAAGCCCGACGGCATGCCGATGACGATCTTCACCGCAACGGACGATACCGGCTTCGATTACCAGGCAGCGATTCCGATCGCCGAAACGCCCAAGAATCCGCCCCATGGCGATGTCGTTCTCGGCCAGTCGCCGCAGGGCCAGGCGCTCAAATTCGTCCATCGCGGCTCCTATGACGAGCTCGACAATACCTACGAAGCGATCACCAATTATCTCGACGACAAGCGGCTCGAAGCCAAGGACATGTTCATCGAGGAATATGTCACCGACCCGCTCGCCGCGGATGCCGGCAAGCTCGTCGTCAACGTTTACGTGCTGATCAAGCCCGCCGGAACCTCGCCGGGTTAGGCCCGGCTCGATCGGGCGACCCGGTTGACAGTTTAGGGGGCGCTCACTACGTTCCGCGCGCTCTCGTAAGAGATCGAAATCATTGGCCGCCGACCGGTCCCGGAGACCGGAGGCAAACGCCCGACAGCGCGATGCGCCCTCGGGCGACTTTTCGTTTCTCCGTCGCCCCGCCCGCGGTTCCTTCGCGTGGGGGGAGAGGTGCGAGGAAAGCATGTTCGACAGTCTTTCGGAACGGCTGAACGGGATCCTCGACCGGCTGACCCGGCGCGGCGCGCTGTCGGAGGCCGACGTCGATGCGGCGCTGCGCGAGGTGCGGCGGGCGCTGCTCGAGGCCGACGTGGCGCTCGACGTGGCGCGCGTCTTCACCGAACAGGTCAGGCAGCGCGCGGTCGGCGTCGACGTGATCAAATCGGTCACGCCGGGCCAGATGGTCGTCAAGATCGTGCACGATCAATTGATCGAGACCTTGGGTTCCGACGCCCAGCCGATCGATCTCAACGCGCCGGCGCCGGTGGTCGTCATGATGGTCGGATTGCAGGGCTCCGGCAAAACCACGACCACCGCCAAGATCGCCAAGCGCTTGACCGACGTCTCGAAGCGCAAGGTGCTGATGGCCTCGCTCGACACCCGCCGCCCGGCCGCCATGGAACAGCTCGCCGTGCTCGGCCGGCAGGTCGGCGTCGACACGCTGCCCATCGTCGCCGGACAGACGCCGGTGCAGATCGCCGGCCGCGCCCTTCAGGCGGCGCGGCTCGGCGGCTACGACGCGGTCCTGCTCGACACCGCTGGCCGCATCACGCTCGACGAGGAGCTGATGCGCGAGGCGGCAGAGGTGCGCCGCGCCGCCAATCCGCACGAAGTCCTGCTGGTCGCCGACGCGCTGACCGGCCAGGACGCGGTCAATCTGGCCAAGAGCTTCAATGAGCGGCTTGACCTCACCGGCATCGTCCTGACGCGGATCGACGGCGACGGCCGCGGCGGCGCCGCATTGTCGATGCGCGCGATCACCGGCAAGCCGATCAAGCTCCTCGGCACCGGCGAAAAGCTCGATGCGCTCGAGGATTTTTATCCGGCCCGCATCGCCGACCGCATCCTCGGCATGGGCGATATCGTTTCGCTCGTGGAAAAGGCGGCGGCCACCATCGACGCCGAAAAGGCGGCCCGCGTCGCCGCGAAGATGCGCAAGGGCGCTTTCGATCTCGCCGACCTACGCGAACAGCTGGCGCAAATGCAGCAGATGGGCGGCATGAGCGGGCTGATGTCGATGCTGCCGGGCATCGCCAAGATGAAGACCCAGCTCGCCGAGCGCAATCTCGACGAAAAAGTGCTCAAGCGGCAGATGGCGATCATCGATTCCATGACGCCGGGCGAACGCCGCAATCCGGATGTGCTCAAGGCCAGCCGCAAGCGCCGCATCGCCGCCGGGTCCGGCACCAGGCCCGAGGACATCAACAAGCTCCTCAAAATGCACCGCACGATGGCGGACATGATGAAGGCGATGGGCGGCGCCAAGCGCGGGCCGATGGCCGGCCTCGCCAATATGCTCGGCTTCGGCTCCGGCATGCCGAGCCCGGAAGAGCTGGCGAAGCTCGCGGAAAAGATGCCGGGCGGCCTGCCGCCGGGAATGCCGGGCGCGCCGGGCCTGCCACCGAAAATGCCGGGACTACCGCCGAATTTTCCGGGACTGCCGGGCGGACTGCCTGGTCTCGGTCCGAAATTTCCGGGCGGATTTCCCGGACTTCCGGGATTCAAAGGGCCGGGGAAGAAATGATGAGTCAGACCGAGCCGCCGGCGGAATTGAGACGGCTTCGCCACAGCATCGACAATATCGATGCGGCGCTGATCCATCTGTTGGCCGAGCGCTTCAAATGCACCAAGCAGGTGGGCGTGTTCAAGGCGCAGCACATGCTGCCTGCTGCCGACCCTGGGCGCGAAGCCGAGCAGGTCGAGCGCTTGCGCGCGCTCGCGAGCGAGGCGCAACTCGATCCCGAATTCGCAGAAAAGTTTCTCGCCTTTGTCGTGCGCGAAGTCATTCGCCACCATGAGATCGGCAGCACGAACACCATTCGACCCTAACCCGAGAAAGGAAGACCCAAATGTCTCTCGTCATCCGCATGGCACGCGCCGGGACCAAGAAGCGGCCGGTCTATCACATCGTCGTCGCCGACAGCCGCAGCCCGCGCGACGGGCGTTTCATCGAGCGCCTGGGCTATTTCAATCCGCTGTTGCCGAAGGAACGGGAAGATCGGCTGAAATTCGATATCGAAAAGGCCAAGGTCTGGATCGGCAAGGGCGCGCAGCCGTCCGACCGCGTCATGCGCTTTCTCGACGCCGCCGGCGTGCTGAAACGCGAGAAGCGCAACAATCCGGAAAAGGCGATCCCGCGCAAAGAGCGCAAGGCCCAGGCAGAGGCGGCCAAGGCCCAGGCAGAGGCAGCCAAGGCCGCCGCGGCGGCGGCACCTAAGCCGGCGGCGGCCCCGGCAAGCTAAAGCGCGATGGGAAGCGGCGGTCGCGTCTGTCTCGGGCAAATCGGCGCCGCCCACGGCGTGCGCGGCGAGGTCCGGTTGCGCTCGTTCACCGCCGATCCCACTGCGATCACGCGTTACGGTCCGCTCGAAACCGAGGACGGCCGCGTCCTCGAGATCGAAAGCTTAAGGCCGGCCAAGGATCACTTCGTGGCGACGCTGTCGGGCGTCGCCGATCGCGATGCCGCCGCGCGGCTCACCAATATAAAGCTCTACGTGCCGCGCGAGCGGCTGCCGCAGCCGGAAGCGCCCGACGAGTTTTATCACGCCGATCTCATCGGCCTTGCCGCGATCGACCGCGCCGGCAAGACGGTCGGCACTGTCGTCGCGGTCCACAATTTCGGCGCCGGCGACTTGATAGAGCTTAAGCCAGCGGAAAGCGACACCACGCAGCTCATCCCGTTCGATGCGGCAACCGTGCCCGAGGTCGATCTAGCCGCCGGCCGCCTCGTGGTCGATCTTCCGGCGGGGCGCGAGTGAGATGTGGCGGGCGAGCGTTCTCACCATTTTCCCGGACATGTTTCCGGGGCCGCTGGGCGCAAGCTTAGCCGGCAAGGCCCTGACCACGGGGGCGTGGTCGCTCGAAACCATCGATATCCGCGATTTCGCGACCGATAAGCACCGTAGCGTCGACGACACCCCGGCCGGCGGCGGTCCCGGCATGGTGATGAAAGCCGACGTGCTCGGCCGCGCCATCGATGCGGCGGCGACCGATGCGCGACCCCGGCTCCTGCTCTCGCCACGCGGGGTGCCGCTCGATCAAGGCTGGGTGGAAGAGCTCGCCCGTGGCGCCGGCGCCCTACTGGTCTGCGGCCGTTTCGAGGGCGTCGACGAACGCATCATCGCCGCGCGCGGCCTGGAAGAGGTCTCGATCGGCGATTATGTGCTGTCCGGCGGCGAAATCGCCGCCATGGCGCTGCTTGACGCCTGCGTGCGGCTGCTGCCGGGCGTCATGGGCGCTCCCGCCTCGGGGGCCGAGGAGAGCTTTGCCGACGGGCTTTTGGAATACCCGCATTACACCCGGCCCCAGGTCTGGGAGGGGCTTACGATCCCGGAGGTCCTGATTTCGGGCGACCACGCTAAAGTCGCCGCCTGGCGCCGCGCCGAGTCCGAGCGGCTGACCCGCGAGCGGCGGCCCGATCTATGGGCCCGCCGTTCCGAGGCCGGGGTCAAGCCGGGAAAGCCGAAATGAATGCCCGCAATGCCGACGCGTGACCAGAGGGTGACAAAGCCCGCGCGGTGTAATAGAAGCTCGCCCAACCCGCGTAGCCCCGGCCGGAACGGCGCGAAGATAGAGCGCAGCCGATGGAGAATTGTCATGAATATTTTGCAGGAAATCGAGAACGAGCAGATGGCGAAGCTTTCTGCCGGCAGGGAAATCCCCGAGTTCCAGCCGGGCGATACGCTCGTCGTCAACGTCAAGATCGTGGAAGGCGAGCGCAGCCGCGTCCAGGCCTATGAAGGCGTCTGCATCGGCCGCTCAGGCGCCGGGCTGCACGAGAACTTCACGGTGCGCAAGATTTCCTACGGCGAGGGCGTCGAGCGCGTCTTCCCGCTTTATTCGCCGATGATCGATTCGATCGCGGTGGTGCGCCGCGGCAAGGTGCGCCGGGCGAAGCTGTATTACCTGCGCGGCCTGCGCGGCAAATCCGCCCGTATCGTCGAGCGGCAGGACCATACGGCCGCAGCCGCCGGCGCCGCGGACAAGGCGGCGGAGAAATAGAACCCGCCGCGGCGCCGTTACCTTTCGCGCCTGTGGTGGACCGGAGTTTCGCAATGGCCAAGCCCCGCACGCTGTACGACAAAATCTGGGACGATCATCTGATCGAGGAGGACGCCGGCGGCGCCGCCCTCATTTATATCGATCGCCATATCGTCCATGAGGTGACGAGTCCGCAGGCGTTCGAAGGCCTGCGGCTTGCCGGCCGCAAAGTCCATGCGCCGGACAAAACCTTGCTGGTCGTCGATCACAACGTGCCGACGACCGACCGCCATCTGCCCAATCCGGACCCGGAAAGCGCAACCCAGATCGCCTATCTCGCTGAGAACGCCAAGTTCTTCGATCTCGAATATTACGACGAGTTCGACAAGCGTCAGGGCATCGTCCACATCATCGGGCCGGAGCAGGGTTTCACGCTGCCCGGCGTGACCCTGGTCTGCGGCGACAGCCATACCGCGACCAACGGCGCCTTCGGTGCGCTGGCCTACGGCATCGGCACGTCGGAAGTCGAGCACGTGCTGGCGACGCAAACGCTGATCCAGAGTAAATCGAAGAACATGCGCGCGGTGGTCGACGGCAAATTGCCGGACGGCGTCACCGCGAAGGACATCATCCTCGCCATCATCGGCGAAATCGGCACCGCCGGCGGCACCGGCTACGCGCTCGAATATGCCGGCGAAGCGATCCGGGCGCTGTCGATGGAAGGCCGCATGACGGTCTGCAACATGTCGGTGGAAGCCGGCGCCAAAGCGGGCTTCATCGCCTCGGACGAGAAGACGTACGAGTATTTGAAAGGCCGTCCCAAGGCGCCGAAGGGCAAGAACTGGGACGCGGCGCTCGCCTATTGGCAGACGCTGCAGTCCGACGACGGCGCGCATTTCGACCGCGAGATCAAGCTCGACGCCGCAAAGCTGCCGCCGCTCGTCACCTGGGGCACGAGCCCCGAGCAGGTGGTCTCGGTGAGCGGCCGGGTGCCGAGCCTCGACGGCATCACCGATGAGCGAAAGCGCGAGGCCATCGAACGGGCGCTCGCCTATATGGGGCTCAAGGGCGGCGAAAAGATTTCCGACATCGCCGTCGACCGCGTCTTCATCGGCTCCTGCACCAATGCGCGGATCGAGGATTTGCGCGCGGTGGCCAAGGTGGTCGTCGGCAAAACCGTCAACGGCAATGTCAATGCGATGATCGTGCCCGGTTCCGGCCTCGTCAAAGAACAGGCCGAGTCGGAGGGACTCGACAAGATCTTCCTGAAGGCCGGTTTCGAGTGGCGCCAGCCGGGCTGCTCGATGTGCCTCGCCATGAACCCGGACAAGCTCGCGCCGGGCGAGCGCTGCGCCTCGACCTCGAACCGCAATTTCGAAGGCCGCCAGGGCTACAAAGGCCGCACCCACCTCGTCTCGCCCGCCATGGCCGCCGCCGCCGCCATCGCGGGGCATTTCGTGGATGTGAGAGAGTGGAAGTAGAGTGATTCCCCTCCCCCACCCGGGTCGCGCTTGCGCGCGCCCGAGTGCAAGCTTGTGGGGAGGGGATAGGGGTGGGGGTCGGGAGGCAACGCACAGCGTGCGCCGTTCTCTGCAACCGTCCGCGCCGAAACCTTTCCTCTCGAGCCCCGTCCCCAACCCTTCCCCACAAGGGAGAAGGGAGTCGTTACCCCCGCACCCACCAGCAGCGCATTTGCGGGAACAGCACCGTGCCGCTCGGCCGGTTCTGCAATTCGTACCAGTCGACGCAGCGCCGGTAGAGCAACGGCCGCGGATTGATCTCGATGCGCCGCCGCACGACATGCGGCGGTGGCAAGGTCGGCTCGCCGAGCTGGGTGATCGGTGAAGTCGCGGTCTGTGCCCCGGCATGCGGCGCCGTGACGAGCACCGGCAGCGCGGCAACAGCCATCATCACGATCAACGGTTTCACGGACATCGCTGCCTCATAGTTTAGCCCATCCCGCAATCTGCGCTACATTACCATTATGGCCGATCTGGCATCCGATCCGCTCGCCTGGCGGAGCGTCAAGGCGCCTTCGCTCGCCGAATTCGAGGTTCTGGCCGGCGCGGTGTTCCGCCTTTTGCCGAAGAAGTTTCGCGAGCTTTGCGCCGACGTCGTCATCCAGGTCGACGATTTCCCGAGCGACGAGGTGCTCGAAGAGATGGAGGCCGAGAGCGAGTTCGACCTGCTCGGCCTGTTCCAGGGCATCGGCCTGCCGTTCCGCGCCGAGAGCGCGGCCGTCCAGATGCCGAACATGATCTGGCTCTATCGCCGGCCGATCCTCGATTACTGGGCCGAGCACGACGAAACATTGGGCGCCGTGGTCAAACACGTGCTCATCCACGAGATCGGCCATCATTTCGGGCTGAGCGATGCCGACATGGATGCGATCGAACAGGCCGCCTCCTGAGAGTTCGAGGCTCGCGGCCATGCTATAAACGGAGCGCGGCGCAGAGCGCCGTTCCTTTCCGCACAACGGAGTATTGCGATGCTGATCACCGTATTCCGCTCCCGCCTGAAGTCCGGCGTTCGCGACGAATATGTCGCGCTGGTCGACCGCATGACCGCACTCGCCGCGACCATGCCGGGCTATATTTCGCACAAAGGCTTCTTCGCCGACGACGGCGAGCGGGTCACCATCGTCGAGTTCGAGCACGAGGAGGGCTTGCGCGCCTGGCGCACCAATCGCGAGCATATCGAAGCCCAGAAGCTGGCGCGCCAGAAATATTACACCGAGTACCACGTCCAGGTTTGCACGCTCGACCGCGAATCCAAGTTCAAGGCGCAGGACGCGCAACAAACGCAAGAAACGAGCGGCGAAAGGGCGCTTGCGGCGCAGGCTTGACCTCGCTCCGGGAAGCCGCCATTTAGCGATTGGCTGCCACTCACCACTCGCCCGCCGTAGGATCGAAGATGGAAAAGTTCACGGTTCTCGAAGGCGTCGCCGCGCCGATGAAAATGATCAATATCGACACCGATATGATCATCCCGAAGCAATACCTGAAGACGATCAAGCGCACCGGCCTCGGCAAGGGCCTGTTTTCGGAGAAACGCTACCGCGACGACGGCAGCGAGAACCCCGATTTCGTGCTCAACAAGCCGGCCTACCGCAAGGCGCGCATCCTGGTCGCCGGCGATAATTTCGGCTGCGGTTCCTCGCGCGAACATGCGCCCTGGGCGCTGATGGATTTCGGCATCACCTGCGTGATCTCGACCTCGTTCGGCGACATCTTCTACAACAACTGCTTCAAGAACGGCGTGCTGCCGATCAAGGTCAAGCCGGAGGACCTCGAGAAGCTGTTCGACGACGCCGACCGCGGCGCCAATGCGACGCTGACCGTCGACCTCGAAAAGCAGGAAATCCGCGGCCCCGACGGCGGCACGGTCAAATTCGACATCGACCCGCATCGGAAGCACGTGCTGCTCAACGGTCTCGACGAGATCGGCGTGACGATGCAGAAGAGCAACAAGATCGAAGGCTTCGAGGAAAAGGCCAAAGCGGCGCGGCCCTGGGTGTGACGGGGTTCCGTCATTCCGGGGCGCGCTGAAAGCGCGAGCCCGGAATCCATAACCACTGTCCGTGAATATGGATTCCGGGCTCCTTGCTGCGCTCGGCCCCGGAATGACTAAATAAGCCGCATGCCCCCCGCCATCTCCATCAGCCATCTCGACAAGACCTACGCCTCCGGCTTCCAGGCCCTCAAGGACATCAACCTGGACATCCGCCACGGCGAGATCTTTGCGCTGCTCGGGCCGAACGGCGCCGGTAAGACGACGCTGATCGGCATCATTTGCGGCATCGTCAATCCGTCCGCCGGCACCGTCACCGTGGACGGCCACGACATCGTCGCCGACTATCGCGCCGCGCGCGCGCTGATCGGGCTGGTGCCGCAGGAACTGACCACCGACGCCTTCGAGACGCCGCCGGCCACCATGCGGTTTTCCCGCGGACTGTTCGGCAAGAAACCCGATCCCGGCCACATCGAGAAAGTCCTCAAACAGCTCTCCTTGTGGGACAAGAAGGACGCCAAGATCAGGATGCTGTCCGGCGGCATGAAGCGCCGCTTGATGATCGCCAAGGCGCTGGCGCACGAACCGCGCATCCTGTTCCTCGACGAGCCGACCGCCGGCGTCGATGTCGACTTGCGCAAGGACATGTGGCAGTTGGTGCGCGAATTGCGCGCCACGGGCGTCACCATCATCCTCACCACCCATTACATCGAGGAAGCCGAGGAGATGGCCGACCGGGTCGGCGTCATCAACCACGGCGAATTGATCCTGGTCGAAGACAAGGCCGAGCTGATGCGCAAGCTCGGCAAGAAGCAGTTGACGCTCGAACTGCGGGAGCCGCTCGCCGCAGTGCCGGCGGCGCTGTCCGCTTACCGGCTCAGCCTCTCCGCCGGCGGCCGGGAGCTGATCTACAGCTACGACACCAAGAGCGAGCATACCGGGATCACCGACCTGCTCGACGATATTCGCCACGCCGGGCTCGAGTTCAACGACCTGCAGACCACGCAAAGCTCGCTGGAGGATATTTTCGTCGGCCTGGTGAGGGAACGCCGATGAACCTTCATGGCGTGCGCGCGATCTATATGTACGAAATGGCGCGGACCGGGCGGACGCTGTTCCAAAGCGTCGTTTCGCCGGTGATCTCGACTTCGCTCTATTTCATCGTGTTCGGCGCCGCGATCGGCTCGCGCATCACCCAGATCGACGGCGTGTCCTACGGCTCCTTCATCGTGCCCGGCTTGATCATGCTGATGCTGTTGACGCAGAGCGTCACCAATGCCTCGTTCGGCATCTATTTTCCGCGCTTCGTCGGCACGATCTACGAGCTTTTGTCCGCGCCGGTCTCGTCGTTCGAAATCACGCTCGGCTATGTCGGGGCTGCGGCGACCAAGTCGATGGTGCTCGGCTTCATCATCCTGGCGACGTCCGGCCTGTTCGTGCCGCTGCACATCGCGCATCCGTTTTGGATGCTGGCTTTCCTGGTGCTGACCGCGGTCACGTTCAGCCTGTTCGGCTTCATCCTCGGGCTATGGGCCGACGGATTCGAGAAACTGCAGATCGTGCCGCTCCTTATCATCACGCCGCTGACATTTCTCGGCGGCACGTTTTATTCGACCAGCGTCTTGCCGCCATTCTGGCGCACGGTCACGCTGTTCAATCCGCTGGTCTATCTGATCTCGGGCTTCCGCTGGAGCTTCTTCGGCATCGCGGATGTCAATGTCGAAGTGAGCCTGGCGATGACGCTGCTGTTCCTCGCGGTGTGCCTGGCGATCGTGTGGTGGTTCTTCAAGACCGGGTATCGGCTGAAGAATTAGGGCGCGCACGCATAAATCCAGATTGACGTGTGCTATCCTGCCCCACATTGCGGTAGCAATCAGCCTATTGGGACGGGTCGAATGGAAATCGAGATCGGGCGACCGCGGTCTCTAACCGCGCTCGGGACCGCAGCCGCATGGCCGTTCGCTGCGCCTCTTCTTGCAATCGCGATTATCTTTTTCGGGGCTGCCCGATTTCTTCCGCCGGTGGACACCGGCGGAGAATCGATCGCCGTTTTGGTGGGCTATACCAATCGGCTCATCCCGCTCATCGCGATACTGTCGGCTGGCGCCGTTGCCGTGGGCACGTTTTGCTTCATGATCGCCCGTAATGACGCGATCGCGCTACAGGCAGGCATGCTCAGCCACACCTCATGGCGCACGAAATACCGCCATATAGTCGCTGCGTGCCTGCTCTGCGTGTTCGCTATTGCCACCTATCCCGCCTGGAGCAACGAATATGGGTTTTTCGGCCAGCGCCTCACGATGATGACCGACGGGCTGCGACCGTACACGGATTTCGAATATCCGTACGGTTATATCGTGGCGCACCTGCCGTACGCACTTCATCTCGCCGGATTGAGCATCCCAGCGTCGCTTATCATCGCTCTTTGTCTGTTCGCCGTGATGGGCATCGTCAGTTTTGCCGTCATTCTAGAGCGCAACGTGTCGGATCCGTCCTGTCGTGCCGTACTTTTCTGGTCACTCGTGGCCTGCGAGACGTTTGTCGAGCCGGGTCCTTCGCTCAATTACAATTTTGGGCGCTATGCGATGCCGTTCGCCATTCTTTCGCTCCTCACGGAGAAGCTCACAGCTCTCAACATTGTGCAGATATTTGCGGCGTTCGCGGGCGCGGTCGTCTTCCTGGACTTCGTCTCACCGGAAATTGCGTTTGGGTTTTCCGCGGCATTGCTGGCGTGGGTCGCGGTCGTCGCCAGGCAGATTTCCCTCGGCAAAGTCGCCGCCGGGGTTTTGGGCGTGTTGGCCGGGGCAATCGGCACCCCGCTCGTTGTCCCTGACATGTTCGTGAGTTTCAACTCGTACGCTCAGGTCCAGGTTCTGATGCCGGTGGTTCCAAATATCATCATGGCACTCGTCATTTTGAGTTTCCTGAGCATTGGGACAATTAACTTCGCGGTTGCCCTGTCGATCTGGAGCGGTAAGCAATCCCGGCACCTCGCGCTGCAACTCTCGCTGCCGACGGCCTACGCGCTGCTGAGCGCCGGTTTGCTGCCGGCAGTCGTGGGCCGCTCCTGGCCAACCATCACAATCGCCTACGGCTTCGTGCCGATCGTAATGAGCATCGGATACCTGATACAATCCGGCAGGAAGCGGACCGCATGGGCGGTCACAAGCGTGTTTGCCGTGTTCGTCGCTTACAGCGCGCAGTTCGAGATGGAAAACATGGCTCGCGCTGTATTTCACCGTCTTAAGACGGCATGTGCCGGCCTGCACGTGTCCCTGTGCACCGAGGAACGTCAACCACCGAGCGTGCGCACTGACCGCCTGCTTGCACGCACGGCGGCCGTAGAATTTCTCCGCGCAAATTATCCGGCCTCGTATGATCCGCTGGCGATTCTCGGGGCGCCCCAACGTGGCGTTTCGAACGTCGGCTACTATGTAGGCCTGCAAGATATCCCGACGCAGCAAGGCCTCGACAGAAAAGCAGCAGAACTCGACCAAGCCACCACTTACATCCTTCCAGCGAACAAAGAGCGGATAAGAGTAGGCCCAAGATCGCTTACCGAGTTCGCCCGGGCTGGTCTCTATCCGCTTGCGTTGCTTGCTGTCCCCTCCGATGCTCGGTTCAAGTCCTCGTTCGTTGCAATGCTTTACGAAAAGTGCCGCTCCGTTGCGGCGTTCGGGGACATTGTCGTCTGCCACAAATCGTAGGTCGTGTCGCGCCGGAACGGAGACCCGCATCGCCATGCGGTTTTGTTTGCCGCCATTGCGATGGCGATGATCGATTGGACAGGATGGAAACATGATCTTTTGCCGCTTTCGTAAATCGGATTTCGTCTCCTACGGCGTCGTTGAAGATGACACGGTGCGCGGGATCGAAGGCGAACCGTTCGGTAAATACACGCTCGCGGCCGCGCGGTATCCGCTGCGCGAAGTTACATTGCTGGCCCCGGTTCTGCCGGGCACGTTCTATGCGATCGGGTCGAACTACCGTAACCACGTGGTCGGGAGGGCCAAGGTCAAGGGTACCGAGCCGAAATTCTATAAGACGCCGCGCGTCGGCTACCGGGCCAACAGCGCGCTGGTCGGTCACGAAGCCGACATCGTCAAGCCCGCCGACGCCGGCCCGCATTTCGAATATGAAGCCGAATTGGTCGCCGTCATCGGTAAGCCGGCGCGGAAAGTCAGCCCGAGCGAGGCGGCCGAATGCATTTTCGGCTGGACCATCGGCAACGACATGACCGAGCGCGACTGGCAGGCCAAGGACCCGACCAACCTCCGCGGCAAGAACGCCGACACCTTCAAGCCGATGGGGCCGTGGATCGTGACCGGGCTCGACCTGCGCGACATGACCACCAATGTGCGGATCAACGGCCGGCTCGCGCATTCGTTTCCGACCGCCAACATGCTGTTCGGCCCCGGCGAAGTGATCAGCGACGTGTCGCGCTACAATACGCTGTCGCCAGGCGACGTCGTGTGGTTGGGAACCGACGAAGTACCCGAGGCCGTCAAGCCCGGCGACCTGATCGAAATCGAGATCACCGGATTAGGCGTGCTGCGCAACCGCGTGGTGGCGGAAGCCTGAGGCCTGAACCGAAACTAGAGCATGATCCGGAAAAGTGGATGCCGGTTTTCCGAAATGATCATGCTCCAACTTAAACTCTAGTTTCGCAAAGGCGAAGTCATGATCAAAGAAAGAAGCACGGCAGTCCTGGCGACGCTGTTCACCGTCGCGGCGATCAGCTTTGGTTTTGCCGCGGCTTTGGCCGAGGCGCAATCGGGCTTTCCGAGCCGTCCCATCAGGATCGTCTCGCAATTCCCGGCGGGGGCGGTGTCCGACATATCGCTGCGCATCCTGGCCGACCGCGCCGGCGCGCGTCTCAACGGGCAAATGATCGTCCAGAATCAGCCGAGCGGCGGCGGCGTCACGGCGGCGCGCGACGCATTATCGGCGCTGCCCGACGGCTACACTCTGGCTCTGCTGTCGAATGCGACGGCGGTCAGCGCCGCATTGTACAAGCACCTGCCCTTCGACCCGCTCAAGGATTTCGTCCCGATATCGGGCATGAGCGACTTCGCCTATTTGTTCATGACCAACTATGATTCGAATCTGCACACATTGCAGGATTTTTTGGCCGCGGCGCGAACCAAGCCGGGCGGGTTGAATGTCGGCACGTCCGATGCCGGCACGACGCCATACCTGACAGCGCTGCTGTTCAAGAAGGCGGCGGGCGTCGACTTCACCATCATTCCCTTTCATGGCGCGCCCGACCTGACGATGGCGCTTTTGCGCAAGGACGTCGACGTCGTGATCAATGCCTATGGCGCCTACCGGCAGAGCTTGGCCGAGAAGCAGCTGCGGGCGCTGGCGACGACGACGGCGAGCCGGTCGTCGTTTCTGCCCGACGTCCCGACGATGCGTGAACTCGGGATTCCGAACTTCGAAGTGGCGTCGTGGAACGGCATTTTCGCGCCCGCACCGACGCCGGCTCCGGTCGTCGATCGCCTGGGACAGGCGATTCAAGCGGCATTGGCCGAGCCGGGTGTCGCGAAGAAATTTGCCGATCTCGGCGTCGAGGTCTGGCCGGGCACCCCGGCCGAGCTGTCCGCGCGCATGCGCTCGGAGATCGCGCGCTGGAATCGGGTCGTCGATGACGCCGGGATCGAGCGGCAGTAAGATCAGTCATGACCTCGGACGTCGGCATCGAAGGCGGCACGCAGCTTACGGCGCATGCGATGCGCGCGGCGGTGCTGGGCGAGGTGCACGCCCGGCCGTTCACGCCGGTCGAGACGCCACGCCGGATCTTACACTTTGCCTTCGATACCGCCGGCGCTGCCGGCCGGACCGACCGCACAGCCTTGATCGATTTCTGCGCCCGGCGCGGCCTCGATCCCCTCAAGGACGGCGCCAAGCAGCATCGCGTCAAACTTGGCGGCGCTACGCTGCGCTGGGAGCAGCACTCCGAATTCACGACCTATACCTGGGAGCTGCCGTCGGAGGGCTCGACGCCGTTCCATCCCGGCGCCGCTTCCTTGGCCGCGCCGATGGCGAGTTTGCCCCAGCCCGGGCCGCTCCTGGTCGCGCTCGATCTGCATCTGTTGGCCGACGCCGAGAAGAAAGAGATCGGGCTGGAACGGCTGTTTGACCGTGCCAGCCTCGCCGTCGCCGAGAATTCCGAGGGCGATGCGCTGTTCGCCACCGATTTTCAGGTCGACCCGTCCGGCTTCGTGCGCATTTTGGTGCTCGATCGCGGGCTCGGTCCGGGGCGCGCGGGCGCGCTGGTGCAGCGCATCGTCGAAGTGGAAACCTATCGCACTTTCGCGCTGCTCGGCCTGCCCGAGGCGCAGCGGCTTTCACCCTCGATCAACCGCATCGAGACGCAGCTCGCCGCGGTAACCGAGGAAATGCGCGGCACGGACAAACTGATCGACAACCACCGCCTGCTCGACGAATTGACTGAACTCGCCGCGGAATTGGAGGCGGGTGCCGCGGCGAGCCTGTTCCGCTTCGGCGCCAGCCGCGCCTATAACGAGATCGTGCAGCTTCGCCTGAACACGATCGGCGAACGCAAAGTGGAGGGCCTGCCGACCTGGTCGTCGTTCCTGGCGCGGCGCATGGCGCCGGCCTTGCGGACCTGCACGATCACCGAAGAGCGGCAGACCAATCTCTCGACCAAGCTTGCCCGCGCCGCCAACCTCTTACGCACGCGCGTCGACGTTGAACTCGAGCGGCAGAACCGCGACCTGCTCAGGTCGATGAACGAGCGCACGCGGCTGCAATTGCGGCTGCAAACCACCGTAGAAGGCCTCTCGGTCGGCGCCGTCAGTTATTACGTGGTCGGTCTGTTCGGCTATCTGGTGAAGGGCGCGCACGACGAAGGCGTGCCGATCGATACGTCGCTTGCCACTGCGCTGTTCGTGCCGGTGGCGGTCCTGGCGATCTGGTGGCTTGTCCGCCGCATCAGGCGCAGGCACATATCGAGCGACCGCTGATCCGCGTTCCGACCCGAATTCGACCGCCGCAACGCGCCGCGCAATATTCCAAACTCTAAGCGCGCTTCGCAATCATATCCGCGATTGCCACCGTCTGCCGCGCCATGTCGGCGTGCAGCCGCTCGACCATGCGGCCGTCAATCTGGATGACGCCTTTGTCCTTGTTTTCCGGCAGGTCGAAGGCTGCGATCATCTTGCGCGCCATCGCGACTTCGTCGGGCGTCGGCGAGAAGGTCTCGTTGCACGGCTCGACCTGGCGCGGATGAATGAGCGTCTTGCCGTCGAAGCCCAGCGCCAGCGCCTGCTTGCATTCCTCGGCAAAACCCTCGGCATTGCCGAGGTCGTTGTAGACGCCGTCGAGAATGCTCAAGCCGTAGGCGCGTGCGGCGGCGACGCAGGTCATCAGCCAGGGCAGCATCGGCGCCCGGCCGGGCACGAGGCGGGCGCGGGTGTCCTTGGCGAGGTCGTTGGTGCCCATGACGAAGCCGGCAAGCCGGGTCTCGGAATCGAGCGCAGCGGCGGCGATGGTGCCGGCATTGAGCATGGCGAGCGGCGTCTCCATCATGGCCCAGACCCGCACCCGCGGATCGGTGCCGAGATCGACGAGCCGCGCCGCCAAATCCTGCAACTGGCGGGGATCGGAGACTTTCGGCACCAGCACCGCGTCGGGCCGGCTACCGACGATGGCGTCGAGATCGTCGACCCACCAACGGGTATCGAGCCCATTGATCCGCACCAGAACCTCGCGGTCGCCGAAGCCAGTCGCAAGCGCCTTGACGATGTTCTCGCGCCCTTGCGCCTTGGCGTCCGGGGCAACCGAATCTTCGAGGTCGAGGATGAGGCCGTCGGCCGGCAGTTCACGCGCCTTTTCCAGCGCCCGAGGGTTCGATCCCGGCATGTAGAGCACACTGCGGCGCGGACGAACGGTCATCGGAAGGCCCCCCAATACTGATCGCATCAAGCTAACGGACGTGCATGCGGCGTGCCAACAGCACGTCATTCCGGGGCCGAGCGCAGCGAGGAGCCCGGAATCCATAATCCCAGCGTTCGTGGATATGGATTCCGGGCTCGCCGCTTTGCGGCGCCCCGGAATGACGAAAACCTACGCCGCCTTTTGCTTCGCGGTGATCAGCTTCCGATTGATCAGGCATTCGGCGATCTGGACGGCGTTGAGGGCCGCGCCTTTGCGCAGGTTGTCGGAGACGATCCACATCGCGAGCCCGTTCTCGACGGTCGCGTCCTCGCGGATGCGGCTGATGTAAGTGGCGTCTTCGCCGGTCGCCTCGTAAGGCGTCACGTAGCCGCCCGGCTCGTGCGAATCGATCACCAGGCATCCCGGCGCGCCGCGCAAGATCTCGCGCGCCTCGTCGGGCGTGATCGGGTTCTCGAACTCGATATTGACCGCTTCCGAATGGCTGATGAAGACCGGCACGCGCACGCAGGTCGCGGTCAGCTTGATCTTGGGGTCGAGAATCTTCTTGGTTTCGACCACCATCTTCCACTCTTCGCGGGTGTAGCCGTCCTCCATGAAGGTGTCGATCTGCGGAATGAGATTGAACGCGATGCGCTTCGGAAACTTCTTCGGCGTCACCTCGTCGATCTGGAACACCGCCTTGGTCTGCGAAAACAGTTCGTCCATCGCCTCCTTGCCGGCGCCGGATACCGACTGATAGGTGGAGACCACGACGCGCGTGATCTTGGCCTTGTCGTGCAGCGGCTTGAGCGCGACGACGAGTTGCGCCGTCGAGCAATTCGGATTGGCGATGATGCCGCGCTTCCTGAAACCCGCGACCGCGTCGGCATTGACCTCCGGCACGATCAACGGAATGTCGCTGTCGTAGCGCCAGGCCGACGAATTATCGATCACCACGGCGCCGGCCGCGGCGATTTTCGGTGACCACTCCTTGGACACCGCGCCGCCGGCCGACATCAGACAGATATCGACGCCGGAGAAATCGTAATGTTCGAGCGCTTTGACCTTGAGCGTGCGGTCGCCGAACGAGACCTCGGTGCCCAGACTCCTGCGCGAGGCCAGCGCCACCACTTCGTCGGCGGGGAACGACCGTTCGGCCAGGATATCGAGCATTTCACGACCGACATTGCCGGTCGCGCCGACGACGGCGACATTGTAACCCATCGTTAACTCTCCATCGAAAGTTCGCGTCCGGATCGGGGGCGCGGGAACCGGAGCGGAAGCGCTTCTAGGCGAGAACAGCCGGAAACACAACGTTATCGGGGAAGCGGCCGTGCTGCCGGTCTCGCCTACCGTACCGGGCGACGTTCGCGCCACATTCGTGCGCATCCTCGCTTATATGGGCGCGCTGGCGATCCTTGCCATCGCGGCCGCCAGCCTTTTCGAGCCGCCGGCGGCGGTCAGCGCGGTCGAGCCGGCGCCGCGGCCGGACTGGATCAATGTCGAGCGCCCGCATCCGGCCTTCGAGCTTGTGATGCCCGAACTGGCCGCGCAGAACTTCGATTACGCCATCTTGCGTCGCCCCGCGGACGGTGCCCGCAAGGACGTGCTCAGCTTCGGCGAAGCGGCCGGCAACGGCCCTTATGTCATGGTCGAAATCTACCGGGCGGGCTCGCACAGCGAGCGCTTCATCGATGCGCCGAGCGAGGTCGCCGCGCGCATCACCCGCTTCACCGTCAGCGATGACGTAAAGCCGTCCGGCACGCTCGACAGCAAGTTCGGCGACGTGGCTTTGGTGGATTTTGCTATCGCCCGGCCGACGCATGGCCCGACGCCCGGACCGATACGGTCGCGAGCACGCCGCTGCCTCGGCTTCGCGCGCGCCTTTGACGAGCCGGCGATGCAGATCGCCGGCTGGTATTGCAGCGCAGGTGAAGAACTGGTGGATCGGGCGGCACTCCTCTGTACGCTCGACCGCCTCACCATGCTGTCTGCTGGCGGCGACACCAAGCTCGCCGGGCTATTCGCGCACGCCGAGATCAAGCGCACCTTCTGCGGCCAGCGCAGTCCGATCCTGGCGGCGACGCCCGAACGCAACGTGGCGGTCGCCATTCCGCGCAGCGTGAAGCTGCGCGGCCGCCTGCCGCAGCAACGAGGAATGCCCCGAAAGACCTCCATGGATGCGTTATGAGGAAATAAGATACCACATAAACGGCGTTCTAAGGTAAAATCTTTTGCAAGCCGATCTCTCCAGGAATCGCGGCGAGACGGCCGGAACCGGCTCCGCGCCTGGCCGTTGCCAGAGCGCTGTTGCTGCCGGCGAAAGCAAGCTACAACTAAATCAGCTCAAAGCGAGAAAGCCATGCGTTCAGCCGCCGTCATTGCCGCCGTCATTGCCGTAGTTTCGGCCTCGGCCGTTCCCGCCGTCGCGGCGGCGAAGAAACACCCGCAGCAGCCGGTGGTCGTCGCGCGCTCCGCGGCCGGCACCGTGATCCAGCCGACCACGACGATCATTCACGACGGCAACGGGCATACCACCGTCATCGTCATTCCGCGGCAACGCTCCTATCTCGACACCGGCACCGAAGTGTCGGTCGGCGACCGCGGCTATATGGACTACATGCTGCCGCCCGGCGGCGATCCCGGGCGCCCGAATTGGTTCTACGGTCCCGACGTGCAGGGCAACGGCGGCTATCCGCTGCCGCGCCCGTATTATATCCCGGGGCTCAATCCGAATACGCCGTTCTGAACAGCCGAGTTTGTGAATCTGGGATCCGGAGCGCCGCCCTACGGCATGTCCCGCAAAAAGCCTGCCCTCGGACTTGATCCGAGGGTGGATTTCGGTTTTGCGAAAAGGACATGCTAAAACAAGCCGGCGGTGGGTGGGCAAGGATGAGCTTTGCGTCGTGGTGGCGGAACAAGTGGCGGCGCCGCTTTTTCAAGCCGTTCAACAAAATCGTCTATCGCGGCCGTTATTTCGTCTGCCGCTATTTCGGCGCCGATTTCCTGGTGAACTCGGTCAATGTCGGCGGACTCGAAATCTCGGCCGGGATCGGCGAATACCGCGAGCTCAAAAGTTTCGTCCGTGCCTGCACCGCGCTCAAACCGGACGTCTTCATCGATATCGGCGCCAATCTCGGGCTCTATACCTGCGTCGTCATGAAGAACCGGCTCGCGCCGCGCGCGATCCTGTTCGAACCCGACCGGCGCAACCGCGTGCATTTGCGCGCCAATCTCCTCATCAACGATCTGCTCGATGCCGACATCACGATCAACGAAGTGGCGCTCGGCTCGGCGCCCGGCAAATTCCGGCTGGTGCCGGGGCCGGAACGCGATATCGGCCTCTCCCAGATCGTCGAGGATGCCGGCAACGGCGCGGGCTATGACGTCGATGTCGTGCGGCTCGACGACATGGTCGCCTTCGCCGGCCTTACGCTCGCGATCAAAATCGACATCGAGCGCTACGAGCGCAAGGCGCTCGCCGGCATGGCGCGCACGCTGCGCGACAATCGCGGCGTGGTGCAGATCGAAGTGCTCGAGGCGCGGGACGAAACCATCGGCCTCTTGGCCGCGGCCGGCTACCAATTGGCGGAAGAGTTTCCGCCGAATCTGGTGTTCCGGAAGGCGTGATCTTACGCCGAAATCTTCTCCAACTCCCCGACCACGGCCTCGCCCATCTCCGCGGTCGATACGATCTTCGAGCCCTCGGATTTGATGTCGGCCGTGCGCAGGCCTTTGGCGAGCACGGCCGCGATCGCGGCATCGAGCTGATCGGCTTCCTTGCCCATATTGAACGAATAGCGCAGCGCCATGCCGAACGAGGCCAGCATGGCGATCGGATTGGCCATGCCCTTGCCGGCGATATCGGGCGCGGAGCCGTGCACCGGCTCGTACATCGCCTTGCGCCGCTTGGTCTTGGCGTCGATCTCGCCGAGCGAGGCCGACGGCAGCATGCCGAGCGAGCCGGTCAGCATCGCCGCGATGTCCGACAGCATGTCGCCGAACAGGTTGTCGGTGACGATGACGTCGAACTGCTTCGGCCAGCGCACCAGCTGCATGCCGCCGGAGTCGGCGAGCATGTGTTCGAGCTGCACGTCTTGATATTCGCGCGCGTGCACCTGATCGACCACTTCGTGCCACAGCACGCCGGTCTTCATCACGTTGCGCTTTTCCATCGAGGTGACCTTGTTGCGCCGCTGGCGGGCAAGCTCGAAGCCGACCCGGGCGATGCGCTCGATCTCGTAGGTGTCGTAAACTTGCGTATCGATGGCGCGCTTCTGGCCGTTGCCGAGATCGGTGATGGTCTTCGGCTCGCCGAAATAAACGCCGCCGGTCAGTTCCCGCAGGATGATGATGTCGAGGCCCTCGACCGCTTCGCGCTTGAGGCTCGACGCGTCGGCGAGAGCCGGATAGACGATCGCCGGGCGGATATTGGCGAACAGGCCGAGGTCCTTGCGCAGGCGAAGGAGCCCCGCCTCGGGCCGCGCCTCGAACGGCACCTTGTCCCATTTCGGCCCGCCCACGGCGCCGAAGATCACGGCATCGGCCGCATGCGCCTTGGCCATGGTCGCGTCGGTGATCGCGACCTGGTGCGCGTCGTAACAGGCGCCGCCGACCAAGCCTTCCTCGGTCTTGAAATCGGCAATGCCCCGCTTGGCATAGAAGCCAAGAAGCCGTTTCACCTCGGCCATGACTTCGGGACCGATGCCGTCGCCGGCGAGGAGGAGGAGATTGAAGCTGGGCATGTTCGTCGCCTTCTGAATTGGGGCGACGATTGCTAAAGGCCTGCGCCTGGCTTGGCAAGACACGGCGAGACTGCGCTTCCTGAGCGCTTTCCCGGCGTGCATTGCTGGGCTATGAAGCGCTGCCAAATGCCGGGTTCCCGCTGCGACGGCGCATTGCGCAAGGTGTCGAGATATGTCGAAGAACAGTCCTGGAAATTTCTTTGAGGATTTTCGCATCGGCCAGGTGATCCGGCATGCGACGCCGCGCACGGTGACGACCGGCGACGTGGCGCTCTATTGCGGCCTGTTCGGCGCGCGCTTCGCGGTGCAGTCGTCCGACGCCTTCGCCAAGGCGATCGGCTATCCGCGCTCCCCGATCGACGATCTTCTGGTCTTCCACATCGTCTTCGGCAAGACCGTTCCCGACGTATCGCTCAACGCGGTGGCCAATCTCGGCTATGCCAATTGCTGTTTCCGCAGCCCGGTCTATCCGGGCGACACGCTGAATGCGCAGTCCGAGGTGATCGGGCTGAAGGAAAATTCCAGCCGCAAGACCGGCATCGTCTATGTGCGGACCACCGGCTACAACCAGGACGCCAAGTCGGTGCTCGAATATGTCCGCTGGGTGATGGTGCGCAAACGCGACGAGGCGGCGCCGGCACCGGGCGACCACGTGCCGCGCCTGCCGACCGCGCTCGAGCCGAACGTATTGGGCGAGGCCTGTCCGCCACTCAAAATAGCCGCTTACGATTTCGCGCTCGCCGGCAGCAAATACCGGCTCGGCGACTACACGGTCGGCGAGAAGATCGACCATGTCGACGGCGTGACGGTCGAAGAGGCCGAGCACATGACGGCGACGCGGCTCTACCAGAACACCGCGCGCATCCATTTCAACCAATTCGTCGAAGGCAAAGGCCGCTTCGGCCGCCGGCTCATATATGGCGGTCACGTCATTTCGCTGGCGCGCGGCTTGTCCTTCAACGGGCTCGCCAATGCCTTCCACGTCGCCGCCATCAATGGCGGCCGCCACGTCGCGCCGCTGTTCGCCGGCGGCACCATCTTCGCCTGGTCGGAAGTTCTGGCCAGATCCGAGCTGCCCGGCCGCGACGACGTCGGCGCGCTACGGCTGCGCACCATCGCTACCCGCGACCGCCATTGCGACGATTTCCCGCTCAAGACCGGCGACGACTACGACCCCGCCGTGCTGCTCGATCTCGATTATTGGGTGTTGATGCCGCGGTGACGGGAAGTGATCCTGGTTGCGTTTGGCGCGACCTTGTTCCGAGTCGCAGGCGATCGTCTTGTCTGGGCTCTCAGTTCATGCGGAGACAAGGTCGCGATGTGCACGCGGCCTTACCTCAAGCGTGACCTCGACGCCCTGATCGAGCTTCCCGAGAATCAGAATCATGCGGTCGAGCGTGAAGCGATCGAGTTTTGCGTTCCGAATACGCGAGAGATCGGTGTGCGCAACACCCGTCAGCTTTTCAGCCGCCCGTGCGCTAAGCCGCCGCCTGTCCAGGGCGTCAATGATCTTGGCAGCAAGAATGGCGCGCGCCTGCTCAAGATCGGCGTTCGGCCTGCCGAAATCGCGGAAAACGTTGCCGCTCCCGCGCACCAGTTCTAAATCATCCTTGCTCATCGTAAAACCTCCTTCAGCCGCTTGATCCGTTCCTTAATTCGATCCACGTCCACCTGCGGCGTCTTGATGCCGGTTTTTGACTTCTTCTGAAATGCATCGATCACCCAAAGGTCCGCGCCAAGCTGGACAGCATAAACCGCGCGGTAAGCATCGCCGCGGTGCCTGAGCGCGATCTCGAACACGCCGCCATCGACGCCCTTGAACGGCTTTGCGATGTCGGCCTTACCGCCCTCCGCCGCGATCGCCAGCCCTTGGAGCATGGTCCGCTGCGCGTCGTCGGGGAACTTCTCGAATTCCCGGCGAGCGGCCTTCAGCCAAGAGATCGGACGAGACAATCGCATATAAGGTATGTTGGCAAATTTGCCAACGCAAGTACAAGGAGCAAGTAAAGGATGAGGTTGCGTGCAGGAACTCGACGATTCGGTTTGAAATTAAGCGATCGTTTTGCGGTGATATGTTAGCCGGGCAAATTGCCAGGCTTATGCTGGCTACAAGCGCTACCCCTGCGCCCGTAAATGCTCGACCAGTTGCCGCGCATAGGTCGGCAGTTCGGCACGGCTGCGCAGGCAGATGGTCAGCTCGCGCATCGCCCATGGGTCGGAGAGATTCACGGTCTTGATCGCCATGGTCTTGGCGACCCGGCGCGCGGTGGTTTCCGGCACGATGCCGATGCCGACTTTGCATTCGACGAGCCGGCACACCGCATCGAAGCTGCGCAGCTGGATGCGTAGCCGCAGCGGTCGCCCGATGCGCACCGCCTTGCTGGCGAGGAAGCGCTGCAAGGCGCTGGCGCGGTCGAGGCCGACGAAATCGTGGTCGAGCACCTCGTCGAAGGCGATCTTTGCCCGCTTGGCGAGCGGGTGGTCCTGAGCCACAACCAGCACGAAACGGTCGCGGCGGAACGGAAAGGTTTCGAGCCCGCCGGCATCGACGGTGCCGGCGACGATCCCGAGATCGGCGACGCCCTCGGCGATCAGACCGACGATCTCGTCGCTCAAGCGCTCTTCCAGGTCGATGCTGACGTTCGGATGCGCGGCGAGGAACGAGCTCAGCGCTTCCGGCAGGAATTCGGTCAATGCATTGGTGTTGGACAAGACGCGGATCTGGCCGGCAAACCCGCCGCCATAGGCGCCGAGGTCCTCATGCAGGCGTTCGGCCTGGCGCAGGATGGTGCGGGCATGTTGCAAAAGCGTGCGGCCCGCCTGGGTCGGCGTCACGCCTTGGCGGCCGCGCGTGAGCAAGGCAACGCCGAGCACGCCCTCCATATTGCGGATGCGCGTCGAGGCGGCGGCGAGCGCGAGATGCGCCCGTTCGGCGCCGTGGGTGATGCTGCCGGCCTCGACGACATGGCGAAACAGACTGAGATCGGCGAGATCGAACCGCATCGGGCTACCTCATTCCTTCGTATTTGGCGAAGCCTGCTTCAACATATTGCCCATTGCGATGAAGCGTTTCAACGCTATCCTTTCGCGCAACGCGAAATCGCGCATATGTTATTTGCCTGATCTGCCCGGCCGTGCGTTGTCGCAGGCGGGTGGAATGGATAGGAATGTCGCACGCTCGACGCCGCGCCGTCGAAGCGAAATGGGTGATGCTCATGGCCGAACCACGCTCGCTCGAAGCACGAGCCCCCCACCCGCGGCCGCTGTCGCCGCATCTGCAAATCTATCGCCTGCCGCTGACGATGCTGATGTCGGGCTTCCACCGAATCACCGGCTTCGCGCTTTATTTCGGGACCGTGCTGCTGGCATGGTGGCTCCTTGCCGCCGCGTCGGGGCCGAACGGCTATGCCAAGTTCGAATGGTTCATCGGGTCGATCATCGGCCAGCTCATTCTGCTCGGCTATACCTGGGCGCTGATCCACCACATGCTGGGCGGCATCCGCCACTTGATCTGGGACACCGGCCGCGGCTTCGGCCCGCAGGAGCGCGAATGGCTCGCGGCGGCCACCATCGTCGGTTCGCTGATCCTGACGCTGATTGTCGCGGGGATCAGTTACCTCGCCATGGGAGGCTCGCGATGAGCGCCGACACGGCCAAGAATTTTCGCACCCCGATGGCCCGCGTCCGCGGGCGAGGCGCCGCGAAATCGGGCACCGAGGACTTCTGGCTGCAGCGGGTAACGTCGGTCGCCGGCGTTCCACTCACCATCATGGCGATCGTGATCGGCATGCTGCTGCTCGGGCGCAACCAGGCCGCCGTGGCGCAAATCCTCGGCTCGCCCTTCGTCGCCGTGATCATGCTGTTGTTCATCGTCTGCACGGTCCTGCACATGAAAATCGGCATGCAGGAGATCATCGTGGACTATGTTCCCAACGAATCCACGAAGCTGACGCTGTTGCTGGCCAACACGTTCTATTCGTGGGTGGTCGGCCTGATCGCCGCATTCGCTATCCTTAAAATGTCGTTCGGAGTTTGAGCATGGCAGAGAGTGGAGCGAACGGAGACGCGGCGCCGTCCGTCAACGGCCGCGCATATCCGATCGAGGACCACGCCTATGACGTCGTCGTCATCGGCGCCGGCGGTTCCGGACTGCGCGCTGTCGTCGGCTGCAGTGAAGCGGGCTTGCGCACTGCCTGTATCACCAAGGTGTTTCCGACCCGCTCGCATACGGTCGCGGCGCAGGGCGGCATCGCCGCGGCGCTCGGCAATATGGGCGAGGACGATTGGCGCTGGCATATGTACGACACCGTCAAAGGGTCGGACTGGCTCGGCGACCAGGACGCCATCGAATATATGTGCCGCAACGCGCCGGAAGCGGTCTACGAACTGGAACATTGGGGGCTGCCGTTCTCGCGCCGGGAAGACGGCAAGATCTATCAGCGCCCGTTCGGCGGCATGACCACGCATTTCGGCAAGGGCACGGCGCAACGCACCTGCGCCGCCGCCGACCGCACCGGCCACGCCATGCTGCACACCATGTACGGCCAGGCGGTGCGCCATTCGACCGAGTTCTTCATCGAATATTTCGCCATCGACCTGATCATGGACGCGGAAGGCCGCTGCCGCGGCGTCGTCGCCCTCAATCTCGACGACGGCTCGATCCATCGCTTTGCCGCGCAGACGACTATCCTCGCCACCGGCGGTTACGGTCGCATCTACGCGTCCTGCACGGGGGCGCACACCCAGACCGGCGACGGCAATGCCATGGTGCTGCGCGCCGGCCTGCCGCTCCAAGACATGGAATTCGTGCAGTTCCACCCGACCGGCGTTTATGGCGCCGGCGTGCTGATCACCGAAGGCGCGCGCGGCGAAGGCGCCTATCTCGTCAATTCCTCGGGCGAGCGCTTCATGGAGCGCTATGCGCCGTCGGCCAAAGACCTCGCCTCGCGCGACGTGGTCTCGCGCGCCATGACCATCGAAATCCGCGAAGGCCGCGGCGTCGGGCCGAAGAAGGATCATATTTTCCTCCACCTCGACCATCTCGATCCGGCCATCCTGGCGGAACGCCTGCCGGGCATCACCGAATCCTCGCGCATTTTCGCCGGCGTCGACCTCACCCGCGAGCCGGTGCCGATCGTGCCGACGGCCCATTACAACATGGGCGGCATCCCGACGAACTATCACGGCGAGGCCTTGACCAAGAAAGCGGGCAACACCGACCATGTCGTGCCGGGCCTGATGGCGCTCGGCGAAGCGGCCTGCGTCTCCGTGCACGGCGCCAACCGGCTCGGCTCGAATTCGCTGATCGATCTCGTCGTGTTCGGCCGCGCTGCGGCGCTGCGCTGCGCCGAAATCCTCACCCCGATGGACAGGCAGCCGGAACTGCCGAAGGACTCGGCCGACGGCGCGCTGTCGCGGCTCGACAAATACCGCAACGCATCCGGCGGCACCCCGACCGCCCAGTTGCGCGGCAAGATGCAACACGTGATGCAGAACAATTGCGCGGTGTTTCGCACCGGCGAGGTGCTGCAGGAAGGCTCCAAGCTGATCCACGACGTCCATGCCGGCATCGACGACGTCCGCGTCAGCGACCGTTCGCTGATCTGGAACTCCGACCTGATCGAGACGCTCGAATTCGCCAATCTGGTGGAGCAGGCCGTGGTCACCATGGACGCGGCAGCCAATCGCACCGAAAGCCGCGGCGCGCATGCGCGCGAGGACTTCCCCGACCGCGACGACCACAACTGGATGAAGCACTCGCTGACATGGCTCGACCTTGGCACCGGCAAGGTCACCATCGACACCCGGCCGGTGCACACCTACACGCTGACCAACGACATCGCCTATATCGAGCCGAAAAAGCGGGTTTATTGAGGTTCCAATGGTCCAATTCACGCTCCCGAAGAACTCCAAGCTCGGCGAAGGCAAGACCTGGCCGCGGCCGGCGAACGCGAAGCCGGAAAACGTGCGCGCCTACCGCATCTATCGCTGGAACCCCGACGACGGACACAATCCGCGCATCGACACCTATTACGTCGATACCGGCGATTGCGGGCCGATGGTTCTCGACGCGCTGATCTGGATCAAGAACAACGTCGACCCGACGCTCACCTTCCGCCGCTCCTGCCGCGAGGGCATCTGCGGCTCCTGCTCGATGAATGTCGACGGCACCAATACGCTCGCCTGCACCAAGGCGATGGACGACATCAAGGGAACAGTGAAGGTCTACCCGTTGCCGCACATGGCGGTGGTGAAGGATCTCATTCCCGATCTCAGCAATTTCTACGCGCAGCACGCCTCGATCGAGCCCTGGCTGCATACCGTGTCGCCGACGCCGCCCAAGGAATGGAAACAGAGCCACGAGGACCGCCAGAAGCTCGACGGCCTCTACGAGTGCATCCTGTGCGCCTGCTGCTCGACCTCGTGCCCGAGCTATTGGTGGAATCCCGATCGCTATCTCGGACCCGCCGCGCTGTTGCAGGCCTATCGCTGGCTGGTCGATTCGCGCGACGAGGCGACCGGCGAACGGCTCGACAATCTGGAAGACCCGTTCCGGGTCTATCGCTGCCACACCATCCTGAACTGCGCCAAGGCCTGCCCCAAGCACCTCAATCCGGCCAAAGCGATCGCCGAGATCAAGAAGACATTGGTCGAGCGGCAGGTGTGAAGTGTCATTCCGGATTGCCGCTCCGCGGCAAGTCCGGAATCCATACCCTCGGTCCGCGCAGAACAATTTCCTATCGTGAATATGGATTCCGGGCTCGCGCCGGAGCCTGTCATCGGGCCGGCCGAAGGCCGGACCCGTTGGGCGCGCCCCGGAACGACGGTTACAGCTTCAATTTCCGCTTCCGCTGCCCCAGCGTGCGCAGTCGCAGCGCGTTGAGCCTGATAAAACCTTCGGCGTCGCGCTGATCGTAGGCTGTCTTGCCGTCTTCGAAGGTCACCAGGTCCTGGTCGTAGAGCGAATACGGACTTTCGCGGCCGACCACGCCGACATTGCCCTTGTAGAGCTTCAGCCGCACCCGGCCAGTGACGAATTCCTGGCTCTTGTCGATCGCTGACTGCAGCATTTCGCGCTCCGGCGAGAACCAGAAGCCGTTATAAATCAGCTCCGCGTATTTCGGCATCAGCTCGTCCTTGAGATGCGCCGCGCCGCGATCGAGCGTGATCGATTCGATGCCGCGATGCGCGGCGAGCAGGACGGTGCCGCCCGGCGTCTCGTACATGCCGCGAGATTTCATGCCGACGAAGCGATTCTCGACCAGATCGAGCCGGCCGACGCCGTGCTTGCGGCCGAGCGCGTTGAGCTCGGCCAACAAGGCCGCGGGCGCAAGTTTCCTGCCGTCGATCGCGACCGCATCGCCGCGCTCGAAATCGACCGTTACATAGGCAGGCTTATCCGGCGCTTGTTCCGGATCGTCGGTGCGCGAATAGACATAGTCCGGCACTTCGCCCGCCGGGTCTTCCAGCACTTTGCCCTCGGACGAGGTGTGCAGCAGGTTGGCGTCGGTCGAGAACGGCGCTTCGCCGCGTTTGTCCTTGGCGATCGGGATCTGGTTCTGCTCGGCAAAGGCGATCAGCGCCTCGCGCGACTTGAAATCCCATTCGCGCCATGGCGCGATCACTTTCACGTCTGGCTTGAGCGCATAATAGGCAAGCTCGAACCGCACCTGGTCGTTGCCTTTGCCGGTCGCGCCATGAGCGACGGCGTCGGCGCCGACCTTTTCCGCGATCTCGATCTGCTTCTTGGCGATCAGAGGCCGCGCGATCGAGGTGCCGAGCAGATATTGCCCTTCGTAGAGCGTGTTCGCCCGGAACATCGGAAACACATAGTCGCGGACGAATTCCTCGCGCAGGTCCTCGATGAAGATGTTCTCCGGCTTGATGCCCAGCGTGAGCGCCTTGGCGCGGGCCGGCTCGAGCTCCTCGCCCTGGCCGAGATCGGCGGTAAAGGTGACGACCTCGCAGCCATAGGTCGTCTGCAGCCATTTGAGGATGATCGAAGTATCGAGCCCGCCGGAATAGGCCAGCACGACTTTTTTCACGTCTTTGGCGCCGTCTTTGGACATCGAGAGATCCTGGAGAAATCCCGGAGAATTCCTGGGAGGGGCGGCCGGTTAGCCGAAATGCGCGCGGACTATAGGAGGGCGCGGGGCCGAAGCAAGCATTTCCGGCCGGCCGGATCAGGACCCCGTGCCGTCCCGTTTCGCCAGCCGTCGCGACAGCGCCGCAAATGTCTCGCGCACCGATTTGCCGGCCCGGGCCAGGCAGTCCTCGATCCGCTCTTCGTCGAGGCGGGTCGCAGGCCAGCGGTAAATCGCGCCGTGCGCGATCCAGATCAACAGGTACATGAACACGCCGGCGAAGACGACGTCGGAGAAGAAATGCGCCCCGCCCGCCATGCGCAATACGCCGACGGCGGCGCCGAACACGAGCGCCGCACCATAGGCGAGCGGTCGCAATTCCGGCGGCGCCAGCGCCGCCGGCGCCAGCGTCCAGAACGCTCCCGACGGTTCGCCGGCGATGAACGAGCAGTTGTTCGGGCAATTGCCGCGCGGATCCCACCACGGCGTAAAGCGCTCGGTGCCGCCGAATTGCTGCACGTCGATCGGCCGCGCGCGGCCCCAATGGTCTTTGAGGATGACGTTGGTGAGAACGCCGGGTCCGAACGCCAGCGTGGCGATCAGGAACAAGGCGGCGCGGCCCTCGATCAACATGCGCCGCTGCGGCAGGAGAAGCTTGCCGAGGATGGCGACAAAGGCCGGCAGCACCAAGAGCGTGATGATCGCGCGCGCCACATCACGGCTGCGCTGCACCCATAATTGGGCATTGACGCCGAACATGTGCGTGTTCGAATTGAAGCTCAAATGCGAAATGTCGAGGTCGAGCTGCGGATCGACGGCGAAAATCAGGCCCACCGCGAAAGCGATGCAAAGCGCGATTTTGAGGCCGGTGCGATTCATGCACTCACTTACAGCCGCGGGCCTTGCGTCCACAAGCCGGCGCGGCGCCCGGCAAAAAGCCAATAGACGAGTCCGCCGGCAATGCCGGCCGCGGCAAACACTTCCCGCTCGCGGGCGAGATCGCTGCCGGGCGGCGCGACGTAGCCGGCGAAGTTGAGGCCGTACGCCATTACCAGCGCGAGCGCCCCCCCGATCAGGCCATAGACGACGACGGAACGTAATGCCAGGCCTTCCGTCAGCACGACCACCAGGAGCGCCGGCAGCATGGCAAGGACGAAAATGATGACGGCGCCGAGTCCGACCACCGCCCATAACGCCGCCGATTGCGCTTCGGGCGATTGCACGCCGAATGAGCCGACGAGGTCGTTCCATTCCGGGGTCAAGGTGCCGAGCGTCAGCACGAGCGAGGCGGCGATACAGGCCGCCACATAACCGGCGATCATCATCATGATGCGGAAGAGCACGGCCATTGTCGCTGTCGATCCGGTCGGCGATTTTCGGACGGTCGTTGTCGGTCGGTCTATTCAGTCGGTCATCGTCAGTCGGTCATGGCCATGGCGCGCAACGCCAGCCGTTCGCGGGCGGTGAGCTTTTCGGTCGCGCTTTTGAGCTGTCCGCAAGCGGCGAGAATGTCGCGTCCCCGTGGCGTGCGCACCGGCGACGAATATCCCGCATTGAAGACGATTTCGGAGAACTTCTCGATCTGCTCCCAGTCGGAACACTCGTATTTCGTCCCCGGCCACGGATTGAACGGGATCAGATTGATCTTGGCCGGGATGCCTTTGAGGAGCCGCACCAGGGCCCTGGCGTCGGCGAGCGAATCGTTGACGCCTTTGAGCATGACATATTCGAAGGTGATGCGGCGCGCGTTGGAAACGCCTGGATAATTCCGGCAGGCGTCGAGCAGATCGCGCAGCGGATATTTGCGATTGAGCGGCACCAGTTCGTCGCGCAGCGCGTCGGTGACGGCGTGCAACGACACCGCGAGCATCGAGCCGATCTCGGCGCCGGCCTGCGCGATCATGGGGACGACACCCGAGGTCGACAGCGTGATCCGCCGCTTCGAAATGCTCAAGCCGTCGCCGTCGGCCACGACGGCGAGGCCGTCGCGCACCGCTTCGAAATTATAGAGCGGTTCGCCCATCCCCATCATGACGATGTTGGAGACAAGGCGCCGTCTTTCACCTCCCGCTGCCGGGGGGAGGTTGGATTCGGCAGCAGGCGTCCAATCGTCGAGGCGGTCGCGCGCCAGCACCACCTGGCCGGCGATTTCGCCTGCGGTGAGATTGCGCACCAGCCGTTGCGTGCCGGTATGGCAGAAACTGCAATTGAGCGTGCAGCCGACCTGACTGGAGATGCACAAGGTGCCGCGGTCGGCTTCCGGAATATACACGCATTCGACCTCGTGGGGCGCGCCGTCGAACTCGCCGGGGAGCCGAATGAGCCACTTGCGCGTGCCATCGACCGAGACCTGTTCGGCGGCGACTTCCAGCCTCGCCAAAGTAAAGTGCTGCGCCAGCGCGGCGCGCAGCTCCTTCGACAGCGTCGTCATCGCATCGAAGTCTTGCGCCCCGCGCACATAGAGCCAGTGCCAAATCTGCTGCACGCGCATGCGGCGCTGCCGCTCGGGCACGCCGATCGCAGCGAGCGCCTCGGCGAGCGCGTCGCGCGAGAGGCCGACGAGCGACGGCTGAACGGGCGTGCGGTAGGCCAGGAGCGGCTGTTTTTCGACGAACGCAGTGCGTTCGTCGTCAGTCGCGGCAAGGGAAGCGGTCATCATCCATCCAAAATCGACGTCAAAATCGACGCCAAGAGAAGCAGCGGCGGCAGTTCGCCTGAGCGCCAGAGCAGGATGACTTTTCTTCGAATCGTCAGCCCGCTCCAGCTTTTTGTTTCAGCATGTCCTTTTCGCAAAACCGGCCGCCACTTTTGCGGGACATGCTGTAGATAGGGGAGTCATGGGCTCGCCGTTAGATCGGCCGCCGCAATTGCATGCCGTCTACTGGCATTGCTGCGCGATGCGGTCCAGCGCCTGGGAAATGCCCTTCAGCGTGAAAACGTCGGTCGATTGCGTTCCCTTCGCCGAACCGCCCTTGACCACGACGGTATCGCCGGCTCGCATGGCATCGATCATATGCGCTTCGTCGGCCGCGTTCTTGATCCAGGCACCGTCCTGCTGGGTGTACAGCGCAAATGTTGTCGAACCGACGGCCGCACTCGCTTCGGAGCCCGGTTTGAACGGATAGCCGATGATGATGGAAACCTCATTGGTCACTTTGTCCGCCGGCCTGGTCGAAATGAACATGTAGGCCGGATTGCGCGGCCGGTTCGGCGGATTGGTTTGCGAGGATGTCGGCTTTGAAATGGCGAAGCAGACCTTCTTGCCGGCAGCGGCAGCCGTATAGGCGCCCCAATCGCCGTATTGGCCGAGCAATCTGGGCTGAGCGCCGCCGGCAACAGCGGCTGCGGCGGCGGCTGTCGCCGGCGCCGCCGGTTTCGCGGCAGTCGGCGCAGCAGGGGGTTTAGCCGGCGGCTTGGGTTTGGGCTTCGCGGGGGCGGGGGCCCCGGCGGGTGAAGTCGCCGCCGGCTGAGGCGGCTGTTGAGCGGCGGCTGGAAAGGCAATCGACCCCGCAACAAGGAGCGCCAAGACAAATAGCGCCAAGACGAACCGCTGGTCTCGTTCCATGCGCATCGGCCCTCGCGGAAATGTCCCTGCCTTTGATAGCAAATCGAGCAAGTCTAATCCAATTCGGCCGAGTATGGAATGACATAGGCGGGGCCGGAACACGGCAAGCCGAGGCCGGCGAACCCGACCGCAGGTTCTGGAAGCGGCGCGGTAGCGTCTGCAACCGGGCACAAGGGCTGCACTATGTCCTATGGAAGACGTAACCCCTCCCGCGCGGCGGCACGCCGCTTTGACGTCCATAACCGCGTATCCTGCCGGCGCGCGCGAAGCCTGATATGAATTCCGTTCCGCCTTTGGCGCGCCCGGAATGACGCCTCATGAAAGCCGTTCTCTGCACCCGCTTCTGCACGCCCGACGAACTTGAACTCGCCGATATCGCGGAGCCGCAAGCCGCGCCAGGCGAGGCCGTGGTCCGGATCAAAGCGGCGGCGCTGAACTTCTTCGACACCCTGATCATCGCCGGCAAGTATCAGCACCGGCCGGCATTTCCGTTCTCGCCCGCAGCCGAGTTCGCCGGCATCGTCGAAAGCGTCGGCAGCGGCGTGACCGCCCTCGCGCCCGGCGACCGCGTGGTCGGCAATATCGGCTGGGGCGCGGCGCGCGAAGCGGTCGCGGTGCCGGCGCGGCAGCTCGTCAAGCTGCCCGACTCGCTTGATTTCGACCGCGCGGCCGGCCTCACCGTCACCTATGCCACCACGCTCTATGCGCTGCGCACGCGCGCCGCGCTTCGACCCGGCGAGACGCTGGTCGTGCTGGGTGCCTCGGGCGGCACCGGGCTCGCCACCATCGAGATCGGCAAGATCATGGGCGCGCGCGTCGTCGCCTGCGCCTCCTCGGACGAAAAGCTCGCTTTCGCCCGCGCCCACGGCGCCGACGAAACGATCAATTACGCCACCGAAGACCTGCGCGGGGCACTGAAAAGATTGGGCGGCGAACGCGGCATCGACGTGGTCTACGACCCGGTCGGCGGCCCCTATGTCGAGCCGGCCGTGCGCTCGCTCGGTTGGGAGGGCCGCTATCTGGTGATCGGCTTCGCCGCGGGAGAAATCCCCAAACTGCCGCTCAATCTCGTGCTGCTCAAAAGTTGCGATATCCGCGGCGTGCTGTGGAGCGCATGGATCAGGCGCGAGCCGGACGCCCAGCGCGACTTGATGACCGAAATCGTCCGCTGGTGCGCCGAAGGCAAGCTCAGCGCGCATGTGCACGCGGCCTATCCGCTCGCGGAGACCGCAGCCGCCCTCAAAGCGATCGCCGAGCGCAAGCCGATGGGCAAGATCGTGCTACGCCCGTGATTGGGCTTCGTCGCGCATCCGCGCCAAGGTGCGCTGCGCCACTTCGCGGTGCTCGGGCTTGATATGCGAAGAGAACAGCTTCATCGCCATGGCCAGCACGGCGGCATCGTCGGCGTAGCCGAGCACGGGAATGCTGTCGGGGATCAGATCGTCGGGCACGATGAAATAGACGACCGCGCCGACGAGGGCAGCCTTCACATAAAGCGGAGTCTGACGGTCGAAAGCGCAATAATGGGCGGTAAGCGCCTCTTCGACAAACGGGATATTGGCGGCCTCGCGCAACAGCTTGCGCCAAAACTTGCGCCGCAGGCTGGTCTCGTCGGAACTCATCCAGCGCGAGAGCGCCGAAAAATCCTGCCATGAAGCGGTTTGCTGCCGAAACCACATTGGCCCCTCCCTGGGATTAGCCGCAATCCTAGCTTCAAAAGATGGCCGCGAAAGACGGCAGACGCAAGTCAAGGATCGGCCGGCCGGTCGATCCGGCCCCGGCGAATTAGCCCGCAAGCCTGTCCATCGCCTCGGCGAGCGCGATGTCGCGCTCGGTCACGCCGCCGGCATCGTGGGTCGACAGTGTCACTTCGACGGTCTTGTAGACGTTGAACCATTCCGGATGGTGGTCGAGCTTTTCCGCCACCAAAGCCGCGCGGGTCATGAAACCGAAGGCGGCACTGAAATCGGCAAAGACGAATGTCTTGGCGATGGCGTCGCGGCCTGTGACCTCGCTCCATCCCTTGAGCTTGCCGAGCGCAGCCTTGCGCGCTTCACTGGAAAGTTTTTGCGCCATGCTTGAACTCCGTTATCAGCGAGGCAGCGCAGCCGACCTACCTCGCAAATGAACCGCAAAGTTCCTACCTAGCAAGCGACGGCCGAAGGCGCGAGGTTCCCGAACTGGCCGTTTGCGGAGGTCATTATGGGCTGGTCATTGAATATCGGCTCCGTCGCCGGTACCGCGGTTCGCATCCATGTGACATTCCTTCTGTTTCTGGCTTGGATTTTCGGCGCCAGCTACGTCTCGGGAGGGCCGCAGGCGGCGTGGAGCGGCCTGCTGTTCATGGTGCTGTTGTTCCTTTGCGTACTGCTGCACGAATTCGGTCATATTTTCACGGCACGCGGCTTCGGCGTTTCCACCCCGGACGTGATCCTGTTGCCGATCGGCGGCGTGGCGCGGCTCGAGCGCATTCCGGAACAGCCGAGCGAGGAGTTTTTGATCGCCATCGCCGGCCCGGCCGTCAACGTGGCGATCGCCGCGCTGCTGGTCGTATTCGCCGGCGCCGATCTCTCGCCCGATCATCTCGTCGCGATCGAGAGCACGAATGCGAGCCTGGTCGATCGGCTCGCCGAAGTGAACGTATTTCTCGCCGTCTTCAACCTCATCCCGGCTTTTCCGATGGACGGCGGACGGGTGCTGCGCGCGCTTCTCGCCGCCCGTTTCGGCTACGTCCGCGCCACCGAAATCGCGGCGTCGATCGGCCAGGGGGTGGCGTTCCTGTTCGGTTTCCTCGGCCTGTTCGGCAATCCTATGCTCCTGTTCATCGCCATTTTCGTCTATCTCGCCGCCGCCTCCGAAGCGCACATGGTCGCGATCCGCGCCATGTCGCGCGGCGTGCCGGTGACGGCGGCAATGCTCACGCAATTCGCGACCCTGACCCCCGACGAGCACATCGACACCGCCGTGGAAACGCTGTTGCGCACCAGCCAAAGCGAATTCCCGGTCGTCGACGGCGCCGGCCGGCCGGTCGGCGTGCTGGCCCGCAACGATCTGATCCGGGCGCTCAAAGAGCGCGGCCCGGATGAGAAAGTCGCCGCCGCCATGACCGGGCATATTCCGATCTTGAGCCACCGCAGCTGCCTCGACGAGGCGTTCCGCGTGCTGCAGGAAAAATCGGCTCCCGCCGTCGGCATCGTCGATGCATCGGAACGCCTGGTCGGGCTTGTGACATCCGAAACCATCGGCGAGATGCTGATGCTGCACCAGGCGCGACCGTCCGGCTTCGGGGCCGGACCGTGGAGCCGTCCGGCCGGGGCGTAAGGCCGGGATTTGGTCAAAACCGGGCCATGGACCGGGACTAACCTGATATCCTGGCCGGACCGGCCCGCGATTTGCCAAGGCCGATTAACCAAGGCAATGGTTTCGCTCTTGAACGCGAAGCCGCGGCGGCACCACAAACAACGGAGACGTGTTAGGATTAACCATGCCGCCGCCGCTCGCCATGAGGTTTTGGCTGTTCCGACGCGCGAGCCGGAAAGCCGGTCCCGGCGCGGCCTCGCCTGGCCGCTCATTAGGTAGGACGATGAGTATCGAGTCGCTGGAACACATGGTGCGAAGTCGCGTGCGCATGTTCCTGCGCCACTCTTTGCTCGTTGCGTTTCTCGGAACGCTGCTGCTCGTCGGCGCCGTCGCGGCGGGAATCTATGTATGGACGGAGGCGGACCGCCTGCGGATTGCGGTGGGTCCGCGAGACATCAGGTTCGTGCAGGCACTGTCCGACGAGCTCGCGAAGCAGCATCGTGACCTGCATTTGCAGATCCTGCCGACTGCGGGGGCCACGGCCAGCGCCGCGGCCATGAGCAAGAACGAAGCCGATTTCGCCATCCTGCCGAGCAATCTCGACGACTCGCTCAATTGGCCGGTGGTTGCCGTTCTGCGGCAGAACGTGATCGCCCTGATCGTCCCGGCGCCGGGCGCGGCCAACAAGCCAAAAGGCGGCGAGGCCGCCGCGAGCGCCAAAACTGCCGGCGATAAGAATGCGAGCGGCCCGAAAAGCAAAAGCAAGGGCAAGAGCGCCAAAAGTTCGAAATCCGCCAAAAGCGCCAAGGCCGACGCCGGCGACGATACCGACGACAGCAGCGCTAAGAGCGACAGCGATAAATTGGCAAAAGTGCCACAGCTCGCCGGCAAGCGAGTTGGCATCGTGACCGGGAGCGAAGCGACCGATGGCCTGCTGGAACTGGTCCTCGGTCATTACGGCGTATCGCTCGAAAAAGTGACGGTGTCGAAGATCGATCCGGCCAACCTCGGCACCGCGATCAAGAACAATCAGGTCGATGCGCTATTTGTCGCCGGCGCGGCAACCGGCGAGGCGATTGCGAGCACGGTCGCGGCGGCCACCCAAAACGGCGTCGCCCCGAGCTTCATCGAGATCGATCAGGCCGACGGCATCGCCAAACGGCATCCGCCCTTCGATTCGGTCGATATCGACGCCGGCACGTTCGGCGGCAATCCGCCGGGGCCCCCCGACAGTCTCAAGAGCCTGAGCTTCGCCGAATACCTGGTCGCGCGAAAATCCTTTCGCGACTCCGCGGTCGCGACGCTGGCAAAGACGCTCTATACGGCGCGGCGTTCGCTCGCCATCGCCATGCCGGGTGAAGTGAAGATCGAGGCGCCGGCGACCGACAAGGATGCCGACATCGTGCTGCATCCGGGCGCGCTCGCCTATCTGTCGGACAGCCAGCAATCGTTCTTCGACAAATATGGCGACGATATCTTTTACGGCATGCTGATCTTTCCGGTATTCGGCTCCGCGATCGCAGCGATGGCGGGCTATCTGGTGAGCGGCACGCGCACGCGCCGGCTGCGCCTGTTGCAAAGCGTGCTCGACCTCGTCCGCAAAGCCCATGCCGCCCAGACAGTGGACGCACTCGATCAGCTGCAAATCGAGGCCGACAACCTGGTGATCAGAATCATTCATCAGAGCGAACACGAGGAGTTCGACGAGACCGCGCGCATGTCGTTTTCGTTTGCGCTCGATCAGTTGCGCTTCGCCATCGCCGGGCGCCGGGCCGCGATCCTCGACCGAGCCGGCACCGGGGCCGCCGGCGCCGGCACGGCCGGGAACCCCGGCGCCACAGCCGCGGCGGCCTGACCGTTCCTTGGCCATGCGATGCTGCATCGAGCCATGACGGAGTCATGGTGCCGTCGCATAAAGTTCGAGCCTCCGTCAGAATCAGAGACCAGTTTCCGCCGCGGTCGACGGCGGAGGCCCCATGGCCGTATCGAGGCAAAGCCGCGCGCTGGTCACGCGTCGCGCGCTGTTGCAGAGTGCGACTGCGTCCGCGGCGCTGGCGACGCTGGGCGGCGTCGCGCGACCGGCATTGAGCTTTGCGGCGGATCGTCCGCAAATCACCCATGGGGTGCAATCCGGCGACGTTTCGGGCAATTCGGGCGTGGTCTGGGCCCGCGCCGACCGCCCGTCGCGCATGCTGGTCGAGGTCGCGACCACGGACAGTTTCCGCGATGTGAGGAGCGGCATCTTCGTCGACACTCTGCCGGAATCGGATTTCACCGCCAAGGCGCTGATCGAAGATCTGCCGGCCGGACAGGATATTTTCTACCGCATCAGTTTTCAGGATCTTTCGACCGCCCGGTTCGGCGCGCCGCAGGTCGGCCGCTTTCGAACGCCGCCGAACGACCGGCGCTCGGTCGCTTTCCTGTGGTCGGGCGATACCATGGGCCAAGGCTGGGGCATCGACACCGCGCGCGGCGGCATGCGCACCTACGCCGCCATGTTGCGCAACCAGCCGGACTTCTTCATTCATTGCGGCGATAACATCTATGCCGACTGTCCCATTGCCGCCGAACAGAGCCTCCCCGACGGCACGCTGTGGCGCAACCTCGTCACCGAGGAGAAGTCGAAGCCGGCGGAAACGCTCGCCGACTATCGGGGCAACTACAAATACAATCTGCTCGACGAAAACTTCCGTGCGTTCAATGCCGCGGTGCCGACCTTGGCGCTCTGGGACAATCACGAAGTGATGGAGTCCTGGTGGCCCGGCGAGCCACTGCCGCAAAAGCCCGCCGGCGAAAACAATACCCTGATCTTCGCGGCGCGCGGCCGCCGCGCCTTCCACGAATACCTGCCGATGCGCGAAACCATGGCCGAGCCGGGCCGGGTCTACCGCAAGATCCAATACGGCCCGCTGCTCGACGTGTTCATGCTCGACATGCGCAGCTATCGCGGCCCCGACGGCGCGCATGACGACCGGGTCTATCGGCCCGACGACTATCTGCTCGGCCCGGTTCAGGTGGCTTGGCTCAAACGCGAACTGGCGCTGTCGCGCGCGACCTGGAAGGTCATCGCCGCCGATTCGCCGATCGGCTACGTCTTCGGCGCGGCCGGCGGCGACGAAGCCTCGGGTCCGCGGGGCCGCGGCCTGGAAATCGCCGATCTTCTTTCGTTCATCAGGCGCGCCGACATCCGCAATGCCTTGTGGATCACCGCCGACCTGCACTACACCGCCGCCCACTATTACGATCCGAACCGGGCGGTGTTCCAGGATTTCACGCCGTTCTGGGAATTCGTTTCCGGGCCACTCCATGCCGGCACCTGGACACCCGTCAACCTCGATCGCACCTTCGGACCGCAGGTCGTGTTCCATAAGGCCCCGACCAAGGAACAGGGCGACAACCTCGCGCCTTGCTACGGGCTGCAATTCTTCGGCCATGTCGGGATCGACGGGGTGACCGAAGCGCTGACGGTCACCCTCAAAGACGTTGCCGATCGAGCCTTGTGGTCGACCACATTGGAGCCAAAGCGCCGCCAGGACGCGCACGTCGGCATGCTGCGCTGATGAGCTATGCCTATACGGCATTGCTCATCCCTGGGTTGATGCTAGGGAACGACTTCTAGCTGCGGCTTGATTACTGAGGCAATGTGATCCGAGCAGTCAGGCCGGACGGGACGCGGTCGACCAGTTCCAACCTGCCACCGTGTGCCTCGACCGCCGTCCTGGCGATCGACAAACCGAGACCGAAGCCATTTCTGCCGTCCATGCCACGCGCTGCGTCGCCGCGCACGAACGGTTGCTGCATCGCTTCCTTGTCGGCGTCCAAAATGCCGGGGCCGTCGTCCTGGACCACGATGGAAACCGAGGACGAACCCGCGATCAACCGCACCACGACGTTGCTGCCGTAACGAGCAGCGTTGTCGACCAGGTTGGTAACCGCGCGGCGCAGGTCTTCCGGATGACCTTTGATCGCCAAGTGGTCCGGGCCTTCATATCGGATGTCGCTCCCCAAGTCGGCGAACTGATCGCAGATCGTCTGCACGCTCGTCGCAATATCGATCATGGTCGCAGGCTCGCGCGATTCGCCGCCGCGCAGGTAGACCAGAACGCTCTCGACCATCGAACTCATGTGAGCGAGCTCATCCAGCGTCTGGGTCCGTAACGCCGGGTCGTCGATGAACTCGCTGCGCAAGCGAAGGCGCGTAATCGGCGTCCGCAAATCGTGACTGACGGCGGCCAGCATGCGGGTGCGGCCCTCCACCAGATCCTTGACGCGTTCGCGCATTCGGTTGAGCGCGCGCGCTGCAGTGCGGACTTCATCCGGGCCGCGCTCAGGCAGCAACGCAAGCTCGCCATCGGGCCGAAAACTCTCGGCCGCCTTGGCGAAGCTGCGCAGCGGTTCGGTCAAAGCGCGCGCCGCCCAAAGGCCGAGAAGGGTGACGCTGATCGCAATGAACAGCAGGGTAACGAAGATAGGGCCGCCAAAGGGCGAAATTGCGGGAGGCGGCGTGATTCGGGCTGCAACGACCGCGCCGTCACTCAATTGAACCGCGATGCGAGGATGCGGGTCGGCCGGTCCAGTCGGCGCGATCCGCGCGATCCCAAAGCCCGGTCCTAATTGATGCCGGATGTTATCGATAAACCGGTCATCAGTCGGCTGCCGGCCCGCGCCCGGCAGCAGCGAGGTCAATGTGATATCGAGATCGGGAAGCGCCGTGTTGACGTCGAATATCAGCCGTGATCGCGCTTCGGCGGGCGTCGCATCGATGAGCCGGACGACAGTGACGAGCTGTTCCGGCGGTCGATCCGGCGGATACTCGGATCGGCCGAGAAAAAACGCCACCGTCAGCACGACGTGGATCATGATAAGCGACACCATCACGATTATCGCGATTTGGCCGCTGATGTGGTCGGGCTTGAACGATCTGAAGTCCATCTTCATGAAGGCCAGCCTCATGAAGGATTGACTGCGGCGGTGAACAGATAGCCCCCGGACCGCACCGTCTTGATGATTTCGGGATTATGTACATCGGCTTCGATCTTGCGGCGCAGTCTGCTGACCAGCACGTCGATGCTGCGCTCATGCGAGCCGGAAACGCGTCCTTGCGTGAGATCGAGCAATTGATCGCGGGAGAGAACTCTTCCGGAGCGCTCGCACAGGGCCTGAAGCAAATCGAACTCTGCGCTGGTCATGACGATGAGGACGCCATGCGGGTCGCGCAGTTCGCGCAGCGCGAAATCGATTCGCCAGCCGAGAAACGTCAACGAGCGGGCGCGCGTGGCCGACAGGGTTGCGGCCGATCGGGCACGGCGCAACACGGCATGAATGCGCGCGAGCAACTCACGCGGATTGAACGGCTTGGCGAGGTAATCGTCGGCGCCCATCTCGAGACCTAAGATGCGATCGACATCCTCGCCTTTGGCGGTCAGCATAATGACGGGAATCTGCGAATGCGTCCGCAGCCGGCGGCAAAGGCTCAAGCCGTCCTCGCCCGGTAGCATGAGGTCGAGCACGATCAGATCCACCCGGCCGTCTTCGAGCAGGCGCTCCATGTTCCGCCCGTCACCGCTGACCGAGACGTGACAATCGTTCGAGCGAAGATATCGGCTGACGAGACGACTGATTTCGAGGTCGTCTTCCACGACGAGGACATGCGGCGATGCAGTCATAACGGCCTATCGCGCCCAGGTGTTGCTGATTGTCGGCGGAGTTTTGTTTCTAAATGTTTCCAAAGACGATTCTTGAACCTACGGAAACAAAGTCGAGCCCTCAAAGCAAGCTTCCATTAACTGCAATCGTCTTGTCTTACACAGCAACTTCGTCCGCCAGGAGCGCGCCATGACTTCGATCTCGTCAACGACCTACCAGCCCGCGTACCAGTCCCCTCTGACTACCCTCCAAAATGAACTGTCGTCCGAAGTGTCGTCAGGCACGATCAGCGCGTCCGACCAGAGCGCGCTGAGCTCGGCGCTTAATGATATCAACAGCGCGCTTCAGGGCGGCGCCTCATCGACGCAACCCTCCTCGCCTTCCGACATCAAATCGAAAATCGACGGTTTGATCGCGTCGGAGGTCAAGAGTGGCAAGCTAACCAGCAATCAGGCCACCGAATTGCAGAGTGTCTTTTCAAATGCGTTTTCACAGGGTGGCCCAGGCGGCGCAGGCGGCCCGCCCCCGGGCGGTCCTCCCGGCGGCGCAAGCGGGTCGAACAGCGACACCAGCAGCAGCAGCGACACCAGCAGCAGCAGCGACACCAGCAGCAGCAGCACCAGCGGCAGCGACAGTGGTTCGTCGACCAGCTCGGACACGACTACTTTGCTCAAGGACTTTCTTAAATTGCTGAAGGACTCGACTGCCGCTAACGCAAGCTATGGCTCCAACAGCCAACCCACCAATAATGCGAGCACTTCGCTGCTGATCAATTATCAGAGCTGAGTGGCCGATCTCGGACTCGAAAGCCCGGAGCAAGTTCGAACAACACCGGTCCAAACCACGGGTGAACGCGCTCTTGACGGTACGGTGACGCCGCAGCTGGCATAGCTGTGGCGTCATCGCATTTTGAGGCGTTGCTTCTCGGCTGGAACTGACTATATACGGCGCGATCGCGGGCCCCAGTCGGGGCCCGTAACGGTTTAACGGCTCACCCCCATTAGCACATGAATCTGCGCAATATCGCCATCATCGCCCATGTCGACCATGGCAAAACCACCCTGGTCGACCGGCTTTTGCAGCAATCCGGCTCGTTTCGCGAGAATCAGCGCGTCATCGAGCGCGCGATGGATTCGAACGACCTGGAGCGTGAGCGCGGTATCACCATCCTCGCCAAGGCGACCTCGCTGGTTTGGCAGGATACCCGAATCAATATCGTCGACACCCCAGGCCATGCCGATTTCGGCGGCGAGGTCGAACGCATCCTCAATATGGTGGACGGGGCGCTGGTCCTGGTCGACGCCGCCGAAGGCCCGTTGCCGCAAACCAAATTCGTCGTCTCCAAGGCCCTGAAGATGGGGCTGAAGCCGATCGTCGTCATCAACAAGGTCGATCGCTCCGATGCCCGCCCCACCGAGGTGGCCAACGCCGTATTCGATCTGTTCGCGGCGCTCGATGCCACCGAGGAACAGCTCGATTTCCCCATCCTGTACGGCTCGGCCAAGCAGGGCTGGATGGCGGCGAGCGCCGACGGCCCCAAGGACCAGGGCATGGCGCCCTTGTTCGACCTCGTGCTGCGCCACGTCGCGCCCCCGCGGGTCGAGGAGGGCCCGTTCCGGATGTTGGGGACCATCCTCGAGGCCAATCCCTATCTCGGCCGCATCGTTACCGGGCGCATTTTCTCAGGGACTGTGAAGCCCAACCAGACCGTCAAGGTGCTCGACCGCCACGGCGCCCTGGTCGAAGAGGGCCGCGTCACCAAGGTGCTGGCGTTCCGCGGCCTGGAGCGGGCGCCGATCGAGGAAGGCTTTGCCGGCGACATCATCGCCATTGCCGGCCTGCCCGAGGCCTTCGTCTCGCACACTTTGTGCGCGCCGGAGGTCACCGAGCCGCTGCCGGCGCAGCCGATCGATCCGCCGACGCTGACCATGACGTTCCACATCAACGATTCGCCGCTCGCCGGCACCGAGGGCGACAAGGTGCAAAGCCGGGTCATCCGCGATCGCCTGCTGCGCGAGGCCGAGGGCAACGTCACGCTGCGGATTTCCGAATCGGCCGAGAAGGATTCCATGGAAGTCGCCGGCCGCGGCGAACTGCAGCTCGGCATCCTGATCGAAACCATGCGGCGGGAAGGCTTCGAGCTTGCGGTATCGCGGCCCAGGGTCCTGTTCCAGCACGGGCCTTCCGGCGATCTGCTCGAACCGATCGAGGAAGTCGTCATCGACGTCGACGAGGAGCATGCCGGCGTCGTGGTGCAGAAACTCGCCGAGCGCAAAGGCGAGATGGTCGAAATGCGTCCGTCCGGCGGCGGCCGCGTGCGGCTTATCTTCTATGCGCCGACGCGGGGCCTGATCGGCTATCACGGCGAACTGCTCACCGACACCCGCGGCACCGCGGTCATGAACCGGCTGTTCCACGCCTACGGTCCGCACCGCGGCGACATCGCCGGGCGGCGCAACGGCGTCTTGATCTCGACCGACCAGGGCGAGGCGGTCGCCTATGCGATGTGGAATCTGGAAGACCGCGGCCCCATGATGATCGAGCCCGGCTGCAAGGTCTATCGCGGCATGATCGTCGGCGAGCACACGCGCGGCAACGATCTCGAAGTCAACGTGCTCAAGGGCAAGAAACTCACCAATATCCGCACCCACTCCAAGGACGAGGCGATCCGGCTGACGCCGCCGATCCGCATGACGCTGGAGAAGGCGCTCGCCTATATCGAGGACGACGAGCTGGTCGAGGTGACGCCGAAATCGATCAGGCTGCGCAAGAAGCTGCTCGATCCGAACGATCGCAAGCGCGACGAGCGGCGCAAAGAAGCCGAACGCGTCTAAGCGCATCCGGGCACAATACCGCGTCGCCGCGCCGGATGGATCGGAGCGACGACACATTATCATGACATTCTGTCATGATTTTCGCGTCGCCGCCTAGAGCCGACGCAAAATCTCAAAGACCGTGACGCGATTGCAACAGCGCGCGCAGATCGCGGCCACAACAGCAATTTTCCTGTGTGTGATTCTGGCGAGGCCTGGGCATTTTCCCCTATAATCGACATCGTTAACCGAAGGTGAATCTTCACCCTTGAAGGCGACTGCGCCGCTTGCTTTGATTGCGTCGTGAATCGCAATGTGAACGCCGCAACGCGAGCACTGGAAGGCGAGCACCGTAACGTGAGCATCGACTCGTGAGCACCGTTCTCATCGAAATTCGTCGCGCTCGCGCCGACGATGCGGCGGCGGTCGCGGATGCCCACGACGAGGCTTGGCGGACGGCCTATCAGGGCATCATTCCTGGAGCGGAACTCGAACGCCTCATCAACCGCCGCGGCCCGGCCTGGTGGGAAAGCGCGATCCGCAAAGGTAGCCGCATCGCACTCCTCCAATTCGGCGACAAGATTGCCGGCTACGCCAATTATGGCCGTAACCGCGCGCGCAGCCTCTATTACGACGGTGAGATCTACGAACTTTACCTGCGTCCGGAATTCCAGGGCCTCGGCTTCGGCCGCCGCCTGTTCACGGCCGCGCGCCGCGACCTGGCGCAGAGCGCCCTGAAATCGCTGATCGTCTGGGCGCTGTCGGATAACGAAAATGCGGTGGAATTCTACCGCGCGCTCGGCGGCAAGGCGGTTGCCCGCTCATCCGAGAAATTCGGTACCCGCGTGCTCGATAAAGTCGCGTTCGGCTGGAATAGCTGAGACGCGTCATCGCGGGCTCGCGCCTATCGGCACACCCCGGAATGACGATTATACCGCCGGCGCCGGCAAGCCGGCCTGCATGCAGGCCGCATGCAGCGTGTTGGCAAGCAGGCACACGATCGTCATCGGGCCGACGCCGCCCGGCACCGGCGTAATGGCGCCGGCGACCTTGACGGCCTCGGCATAATTCACATCGCCGACGATGCGCGATTTGCCGCCGTGGCTCACCCGATTGATGCCGACGTCGATCACGGTCGCCCCCGGCTTGATCCAGTCGCCGCGAATAAATTCGGCGCAGCCGATCGCCACGCAGAGCAGCTCCGCGCGCCGGCATAGATCCGGCAGATGCTGCGTATGGGTATGCGCGACGGTGATGGTCGCATTTTCGCCGAGCAGCATCTGCGCCAGCGGCCTGCCGACAATGTGCGAGCGGCCAATCATCAGCGCATCGAGCCCGAGCAGCGAAGGATGCACGGACTTGATCAGCTTGATGCAGGCAACCGGCGTGCACGGCACGAGCGCCGGCAGACCGGTCATCAGCCGCCCGGCATTGAGCGGATGGAACCCGTCGACGTCCTTGTCGGGATCGATGCTGGCGATGATTCGCGATGGATTGATCTGCGGCGGCAAAGGCAGTTGCACCAGAATGCCCTGCACCGCCGGATCGGCATTGAGCTTTTGCACAAGCGCGAGGAGCTCGGCTTCGGTGGTGTCGGAAGGCCAATGATAATCGAACGGCCGCATACCGACTTCGACCACAGCGCGCGATTTGCTTGCGACGTAGCTTTTGCTCGCGGGATTGTCGCCGACCAGGACCACCGCCAGCCCCGGCACCAGGCCGTGCGCTGCGGTCAGGCGATGGGTCTCGGCCTTGACCGCGGCGCGCAACTCGACGGCGATCGCCTTGCCATCGATTATTTTCGCGCTCATGAAGGCCCCTTCGTCAGCCGTTCCAACGTCGCGTCGAGCGATTTCGCGTCGCCGGTAATGCGCAGCCGCTTGATCCGCGCCGTGGCGCCCGCCGCGATATCGACCTGCCGCGGGGCAATGCCGAGCGCCTTGGCAAGCAGCCGCCGCAGCGCCTCATTGGCCTCGCCCTCGACCGGCGCGGCGCGCAGACGCGCCTTGAGCACGGGTCGGCCGTCGGCCCGGCACTCCAGCCCTTCGATGGCGTCGCGCGCACTGCGCACGGTCACGCGCACATCGAGCACGACGCCGTCCGGCGCTTGCGTCCACGGTTTCGCGACCATCGGCTTCAGAAGACGTTGGGCAGGATATAGAGGGCGATCACGTAGCGAATGAAAACGATTATCAGAAACAGGATGACCGGCGAAATGTCGATGCCACCGAGATTCGGCAGCATGTTGCGAATCGGCCGCAGCACCGGCTCGGTGATGCGGTAGAGAAAATCGCCGACCATCCCGACGACGGGATTCCGCGTGTTCACGACGTTGAAAGCCACCAGCCAGGAAAAGATCGCCATCGCGATCACGATCCAGATGTAGAGCTGAAGAGCCAAATCGATGACGAGAAAAAGGGCGCGCATGGAAGGGGTTCGCTCTTAAGGACGGTGGAAACTAGCGGTTCGCGGCGGCCCGAACAAGCGCAGGCTTGAGGAGCCATGCGAGCCCCATCCTTGCCCGTCCTCCCCGTCCTTGACAGCCTGTGACGGCGGCCCTAAATGGCCGGCACTCGCCGAAAGCCAGCACGCCCCCACCCTGTCCTCCCCCGCAAGCGGGGAAGGACAGGGTGGGGGCGCGGCGGGGCCGTAGCTCAGTTGGGAGAGCGCCGCAATCGCACTGCGGAGGTCAGGGGTTCAAATCCCCTCGGCTCCACCAGCTTTCGCTTGCTGCGCAAGCTTCGGCTCGGCAAGCCACGCTCCGCCTTAAAGGCGCAGCAAGCGAAGGCTGCCGCGCCGAAGTCGCGAAGCGACGTAGGCGGGCCTCGGCAGGCCTAGAGGTGGGCTCGGCGAGGCATGAAATACGTCTACATCCTCCACAGTATTGCTTTTCCTGACCGCTATTATGTCGGCATTACCCACGATTTAAGGGCGCGACTTGCAAAGCATAATGCCGGTGAAGTGCCCCATAC